>Ga0155812_115_pt6 | contig 13386 bp, 13 predicted proteins | sample RifCSPlowO2_01_FD_107466 | JGI IMG/M metagenome (GOLD analysis project Ga0155812, IMG submission 107466) | Candidatus Levybacteria bacterium RIFCSPLOWO2_01_FULL_39_10 | reverse complement strand
TACAAGACAGAGGAATTCTCAGAATATTTAGACTCTTTGGATAAAAACGGAAAATATTTAATTTACTGCCGAAGCGGAAAAAGGTCTTCTATGGCACTTGAACTAATGAAACAAAAAGGATTTAAAAATGTATCAGATCTTGCGGGCGGATTAAAAGCATGGGAGGCGGAAAAATATCCGATAGAGAAATAGAATTATTTAAGCTGAACTAAATAATTTTTCCCCGTTTAACATATCAGGCGCATCTCGTTTTGCGATTGGCACCGCGTTTTGTTTGTTTTCAAACAATCTCTGTTGCCGGCCCTTTTTTAATGGACTCTCTTGATGCTTGTTAATCAGAATATCATATTCTAATTTTTTGTCAAATTGCTTTATTTTGAGCTAGATTTTTGTAGCTTTACCTATTAATAAAACAGTATCCCCGAGCCTGCTTACACAATACCCTTAAAAACTGGAGTATTTAAGGATGAAAGTTTACAACACCCATGTTTAAAACATATGTTCTTAAATTCTTGAGAATTTAGGAACAACAATCATTGCTTTATTTCAGCTTCGGGAATATAATCTTGGCTGATTATGGGAAACTCTCCTAAAAAATATCTTTGTCCCGAGTGCGGAACTGAAATCACAAAACTTCCTACAGTCTCATATAAAGAAAAAGGGAAAGTTTGGCATATTCCGCATTTTGGAAAAGCAAAGTGCAGTAAGTGCGGGTGGGAAAGCGAACCATACGGAAAGGGTTTAATACAAAATTAATTGTATTATTTTGGCCTCGGATTTAAATAGACAGTTTACAAATTGACAAATGTTCGCTTTTGTAATACAATTTATTACATATGCGCACAATAGTTAATATATCATTACCGCCTCAGCTAAATTCTTTGGTTGAAAAAGAAGTTGCCACAGGAAAATATGCAAGCAAAAGCGAATTCTTCAGGGATCTTTTAAGATCCTATATGGAAGTAAAGCTTGCAAAAGAACTTGAGGAAAGCAGTCGTGAACTTAGAGAAGGTCGCGGAAAATTGTTAAAATCACTTGCCGATCTTGAATAATTTTCATATTAAATGAAAATCTACTATTCCTCTAAATTCGCAAAGGAATACAAAAGACTCCCTCAGAAAGTCAAAAATCAAGCGAAAAAGAAAGAAAAAATTTTCCGAAAAGACCCGTTTGATAAAAGATTAAAAACTCACAAGCTTTCAGGAAAACTTAAGGAATACTATTCGTTTTCAATTGATTACGAGCCTAGAATTATTTTTGAATTTGCCAAAAAAGATATAGTATGGTTTCACTCGGTAGGTACGCACCAAATTTATAGATAAATTGCTTTATTTTGGCCCCGGGGGTATAATTTCGCGTTATGACACCAGAGCAGGGAGTATCCCAAGCGCCGCAAGAGATAGAGGCGCGCCCCTTAAAAGAGGTAATGTTATTAAATAGGGAAGCCGTTATCATAGATAATATGATAAGCTTAAAATATTCAAGATTCAGATCCAAACGCCCCAAAAATAATGTACAGGTACGTCAAAGATTAAATATTATTGCAGCAAAAAGTCAATGGATAAATTCACCAAGATCAATATTATCACTACCTGTTCCTGACAAGGTAGCAAAGGGCTTTAGAATTGTGAGATATTCATTAACAGCAACGAACCCTGTTATAAGAGTAGGTGGACGTTATGATATTGTTCCTCAGTTGATTTATACGGAGGAGGGCCATGGTGTTTTGTTAAGAATAACACCTCCTCCAAAAGGTTATGCAATTGTGGCAGGCCTGTCATCAGAGCAGATAAGCCATGGACTTTCGATAATAAATAATTCCCCTTAAGCTAAATGAAATTTTCTGGTTTTTTGAAAAAGAACTAGACTTTGGGCTCGCTCCGGAACGTCAAACGTCCCCCCGCCCGCCCCCGAGGATTAATATTTTAGTTTAATAACTTCCTTTGCAACATGAATACACCAACATTCTTAAGTTTGTCAGTAGATCATTCTCAAATGATTTTCCAAAAAAGCTTGTGTTGATGTGCTAAAATACCTTTCGTGAATAAAAAAGAATTGTTTGACGGAATTGAGAATATACTTTTTGGGCAAAGAATTGAAGGCAGAGTAGTCGCAGTTCTTGGCACTTCAAAAAAGGTTCAATGTATGTTATAGAGACCAGGGAAGGATTACAAGAAGTTTATGTTCCGGTATTTGCAACAGACATATTTCACATAGCCTATCCTATATACCAACCAGAGCAAGTGAGAGGACAGGAAATAAGTGTTTTTTCAAGAAATGTCAGGCCATGGGTAGACGGACAAAGAGTTTAATAATCCCGCCAATTCTTTGCTTTATTTTGGCTTTGGAACATTTTGATATCCATTAAAAAACCGTTAAATTGTATGGTTTTGTAGCACTTAGATATCTTGACACAGCAATCTAAAAAGTGTATTGTCTGTTTTGCATGAGCGGTACCGAGCAAAAACCTTCAAGAGTTGACGATCTTGTAACAAGAGCAGGACTTACCAGGAGAGATTTTTTAAAAGGATCAGTTTTAGTTGTTGGAGCTGGTGTTGGAGCAATATCCTACGGTTTAGGTATTAATCTAGGCGGGAGTCAAGAGAGAGCAAAACATCTTCCTCCCGGAGAAGGAAGACTTGCCCCCGAACTAAGAGATAAGCTAGAAGCAGAAGGCTACTTTATTTATGAACCAAATGGAGAGACAGTAGAGACCTTAAGAGCTTCAGGAAAACTTGAACTTAATTCTTCTCCATTGATTGAAGGAGATGTTGATTGGGAGAAAACCCCTTCTAATCGTGCATGGCTTGCTGTTGATCCAGATAATTTTTACTTACCAGGAGAGGAAGACGTTACTTCCAGACAGACCCCCAGTCAATTAGATAGTTTAATAAAAGGACAAACGGGATCCGTGCAAACAGAGTTAGGCAATGAAAAAGGAGTACAAGTTTCACGAGTCGAAGTTATCGATTTATTGGGACTTAACAACGCATATGAATCTGTGAAAGGAGAAAGCCTCATCAAAGGAGGGGGTTTTTTCTTGACCTCAACAACTGCAGTTGATAAGGAAGGCAATAGGCAGCGTATTGCTGTCGGCAGATATTCCCCCGATAGCCCGTTTAGTTATAGGTTTTATCCCGATCGTCTTCCTCAGGATTACGTTCTTGCTGATACATTTCGTGCGGCCCGTGTGATAATCGAAGCTCCTCAAAGACGATAAATTTCTAGGTTTAACTTTTCAGTTGATCTATCATAATCTCTTAATGTTTCCCGAGAAGCCCTAGTGCCAGCAGGCGGATTTATAGTCGCAAAATAATAATCTCTAATTTTTCTAATTGCTTTATTTTGGCCTCAGGAGTATAATTTTCAGCCATGAGTGAAAGAAATCTTTATTTTTTACTTTATTGTCTCAGTTTATCTACACGTCAAGTTATATAAACACCCTTAAATACTGGAGTTTTTAAGGGTACTAAATTTATTCTTCTTGCCCGTTTCCGTTATTTGAGGAATTGTAAAGAGGATGATAATCTGGAATGTTGGTTAAATCTCTCAAAATTCGCTCCGTTCCATTAACATATTTCTCGACAAATGTTTCTGTCCCTTGATATCTTTCTATAACCCTTCCAAAATGAGGGTGTTTACCTCTAATCCATATATACTCAGTTCTTTGTTCCCCATCGGGAGAATGACAAATTACCCACCTGTCCAAAACATCGAAGTATTGAGGCGGCATACCGGGAGTACCCCAGTTTTCTTTTGTCATTATAATAAATTCTAGATCCAATTTAATAATAGATCCTATTAAATTAAAAAATCAACCGTTCATTTATTGCTTTATTGAGGCTCAGTAATTATAATTGTTTTCTATGTCAGAAATCTTTAAACTTTCTCCGTCCGACTTTGCATATTTATTTGAAGAATGTAAACTTTGTTACTGGCTTAAAGGCAGGGGCTTGATTGAAAGACCAAGAGGAATTATGCCAGGGGTGTTTAATGCTATAAACTCACGAGTTCAGACAGGATTAATAAATAAAAATCTTAAAGTTTTATTCTCCGATCTTCCTGAAGGAGAAATAGTCAGTCAGGAAGGCTTTGTGGAATCAACCATAGTTCCCGGGACATCGGTGTATATCAAAGGAAAATACGATCTTCTGATGAAAAATCCTGACGGAACTTACACCATAATTGATCTAAAACTAAGCCAGCCGGGAGAAGATAAAGTCGAGAAGTACATGACTCAGCTGTCTTCTTACAAATTTGCTTTTGAAAATCCAAAGATAGGAGAGGCACTTAAAATTTCAAGAATGGCACTTCTTATTTTCTATCCTGATAAGGTTGAGTATAAGAGCGGAATAACATATCTTGATTTTCCCCACACATGGATGGAAGTTCCAATTGATGATGGAAAGTTTTTAAATTTCATGAAAGATATTGATAATCTTTTAAAAGGTCCAAGACCTGAGCCGAATAAAGACTGTCCCTACTGTCAGTATAGAAACAGTTTTGATAGTTTGAAGCTTGAAAAGGAAGCAAAACAGGAAGACATTCCCTTTTAGCTAATCTTGGTTATAGTAAACATTGTTTGTTCTATCAATAAAATATTCGCTAAGCTCCCATACTAATTCATATTCTTTTTGTGACATAGTTGAAATAATATCAGGTCCTCTTGCATACACCTCTAGTCCTTTTTGATGTTTCATTAAAAATGAATAAAACGGTTCACCATCCAGTATACCGTGCTTATAAAGCGTAAACTCTATACTTATCCCTCCATAAGAAAATCCCATATACAAATAAGAATCGCTTAATGGTTTGTTTTCAAACACATTGATACCCGTAATCAGTTGACCACCCGGAACAATAGGAATTTTAAAATCACAAGTGTGATCTCCATACAATTCATCTTTTTCTTGAACATGAAGTGGAGTTTGTGTTCCAAACTCCGAAGTATATTCCCTAACTCTCTTTAATTTTTCAAGTAGATGTTTTGTTCTTAACTCTTGACTTTTATTTGGTTGGGTTTCATTAATTGGTTTAAAAACGTCTTCCCAATTTGCTGATGGGTGTAATTCGGCATCACGGACAATTTGAAAAGATCTTTCAAGCCTTGTAGACATAGTAGTGATGAGGATTCTAGCACTCTTGTTATAAAATTCAAGTAATCTGGGTGTTATAATTTTGTCGTGGATGAGTATGAGCGCAAAATAAAAGCAAAAGTCTGGCTGTATCCAGGTCCCAGTCCTTGGTATTTTATAACTATTCCTGAGAAAAATTCTTTAGAAATTAAGAAAAAGTTTGGAGCATTTCATAGAGGATGGGGTTCGATCCCTGTTCGTATTAGATTAGGTCTTACTAATTGGGATACATCCATATTCTGGGAGAAAAAGGGAACATACATCCTTCCAATTAAAAAATCAGTGAGAGCGAGTGAGAAAATAACATCAGGAGATACTGTTAGTTTCACCATGACTATACAAAATATTGTCTAGACAATTTAAATATTAATGGTTATAATTTTCTTATGGACCAAGAAACAGGGAGTAGCCCTGAAGCAAACAAAGGCGGCAAAAATTATTTTGTTCTCATAGGAATTATTGCAGTCGCAGTTGTTGTTATTGCGGTTGGTGCCTTTTTCTTCCTTAACACTTCAAACAATTCTTCGCCTGCAACAACAAGTAATGAAACCCAAACAACCGAAGAAACTTCGGATTCGGTAATTGATATATCATTTGTATGTAAAGGCGGAGAAAATATAAATGCAGAATTTGATAATGCAGACAGAACAGTCTCATTAATTCTTCCGGACGGAGAGGAAATGATTCTTAAAAAAACACCTTCGGAAAGCGGCGACAGGTTTGCAAACAAAGACGGCAGTTTTGTTTTCTGGAATAAAGGTAACGAAGCAACATATGATGTAGACGGAGAAACTGTGTACTCTGACTGCATTGCTCAGTGATTATCCGGCTCTTGTGCCAAAACGATTCTTTCAAATATTGTTGAATATTCCTCTAAGCCCATACGTATATGATCAGCAAAACCTAAAACAGCACCATTAGGTTTGTAAAAAGCCATTTCGTTACCAAACATCCTGATGCTACTATCAATAGTCGCACCCGGAGGAGGAACATATACCTCACAATAATTATTGTTTTCACCGTTTGATTTAATCGGCATACGTAACGTAGGGGTACGTCCTTCTTGTACCAAAGACTCTACAACGCCTTCTTCAAATAAATTCAGCTCTCTTTGAACCCCTGTTCTACCTGTTTCTATTTCCACATGGCGTATTATATACTTTTTAAATTCCGTCTTCAATCTTAATGATATTAATTTATTCAAACCTTGACTAGGTATAGTAAATAAGAAATAATAGGGAAAGATTAGTACGTATTATGGCTGATAACACCCAAGGACAGCAAAATCAAGGTCCGGTTCAGAAAAAAAAATTCCTGACAACCAGATACATAGTCATTTTAGGAGTTATTGGTATAGTTTTTGCAGTTCTTTTTGCAATTTTTTACTATGCGGTTTTATCAGGTCGCGGCTCATTGACAGGTTTGAAAGACGGGGAAGAAGTCTCCCAAGACACAATGGCGCGAGGGGAATCCTACACGGTTGATTTTGAAGAGATAGATAACTCAAAGCAATCAGGCTGGGCAACAATCACCGATATTAAAGATAAAACGTCGGTTCTTATTGAACTCGGAGCAGTATTTACAACAGACCCCCAGCCTGCTGCAATATATAACGGGTCATGTCCTGAGCCCGGCGACAGTGTTGCGTATGAGCTCGAGGAAGTCCTTGAAGGAACGTCAGAAACCATTCTTGATGATAGCTTAAGTGAAATAAGAACTAAGCTTCCTCTATCAATTGTTTTATTTAAATCAAGTATTGAGCCGACCACTCCTGTTGCCTGCGCAAAGCTAAAGTAAATTACCACTTGCAATTCCTACGTACGCATGGTATAAACATTCTACTCTAAGACAAATTCCTGAGATGGGTGATGCACCTAGTGCATTTTTTTTGTCGAGATATGCTGCCTGACATATTGCCAGATGCCTAAGTCGAACTTATCTACAACCAGTACAAAAAGAGAAGAGTGGGGCAAGAATTTCCCGGTCCTTCCAGAACTCGACCTTCTTAAAGCTCAAAAAGATTCATATAGGAAGTTTGAAGAGGAAGGAATACAAAATGTACTTGAGGAAATTTCCCCTATTGATGATTTTACAGGCAAAAACTGGACACTAACTCTTAAAGATTATAGAATCGGAAGGCCTACAAACGATCCGACACTTTGTCTCACAAAAGGACTAACCTTTGACGCCCCCTTATATGTTAAAGCCTCACTTCTAAACAAAAAAACAGGAAAAGAAATCTCACAAGAAGTATTTTTAGGAGATATTCCTCAGATGACAGAACGGGGAACTTTCATTGTAAACGGAATTGAACGCGCAATTGTAAATCAGCTGGTCAGATCCCCGGGGGTATTTTTTACCGCAACAAAAGACGCAGTCACAGGACAGACTCTTTACACAGGAGAAATAAGGCCGGTTCACGGATCATGGCTTGAATTTTCAACCACAAGGTATCAGACAATAACGGTAAAAATCGACAGACGAAGAAAATTCCCGGCAACAACTCTTCTTCGCGCAATCGGAGTTTCGGATAACGATAACATAAGGGCAAAATTTAAAGATGTTGAGGAAGATAAAACAACATTTATTGACAATACTCTTCAAAAAGACGACACAGGATCCCAAAACGAGGCGCTGATTGAAATATTTAAAAAAATGCATCCGGGAGAGCCGATTGTTTTTGAAAAAGTTAAGGAAAATTTTATGAGTATGTTCTTTAATAACAGACGGTATGATTTGGGAGAAGTTGGAAGATATAAAATTAATAAAAAACTTAAAAACGTCCCGGGCTTTACAGATTCAAAAACAAGAGTCTTAACGGTTGAGGACATAATTGCAACAGTCGCATATCTTATAAGGCTTTCTCAGGGTTTTGACGGCGTTGATGACATAGACAGCCTTGCAAATAGGAGAGTGAGGAGAGTCGGCGAACTTGTTGCAAATACTGCATTTCGGGTTGGAGTTCTTCGACTTGAGCGAAGCATTAAGGAAAGAATGAGTCTTATTAATCTAGAAGAGCCTGTGACAATTGCCGGGCTTATTAATGCGCGGCCTATTATGGCATCTATTAACGAATTCTTCAGAACCTCACAGCTTTCAACTATTCTTGACCAAACAAATCCCCTTTCAGAAATCGATAATTTAAACAGACTTACAGTTATGGGAACCGGAGGAATATCTCGGGAGCGCGCTGCTTTTTCAATAAGAGACATAAATTCATCCCAGTACGGAAGAATCTGTCCTATAAGAAGTCCTGAAGGTCCTAACATCGGCCTTGTTACATATTTGGCACTTTACTCAAAAGTGAATGAATTCGGCTTTTTGGAAACTCCATATAGAAAAGTGGATCATAAAAAAAACGGCAAAAAAATTAAAACTTTGGCAACTAATGAAATTGTTTATATGTCATATGATGATGAAAGAGATCACTACATAACTCATTCCGGCGTTTTAAATGATGATCAGACTATAACTGATGAAAGAGTACCAGTAAGGTTTAAAGGTGAATTTATGGAGGTAGACCTGGAAAAGGTTGAGTATATTGATGTAGTTCCCCGTCAGGTTGTAGGAACTGCGGCATCTTTAATTCCTTTTGTCGGACATGATGAGGCAAATAGAGCTCTTATGGGGACTCATATGCAGAGTCAGGCGGTACCACTAGTTAAACCACATAGTCCTATTGTCGGAACGGGTATGGAAAAAATAGTGTCGAGAGTTATGGGAAGAATTATTGCAGCACCAGCGGATGGGATTATAAAATATGCGGACTGCGAAAAAGTAGTGTTCAAACCAAAAGGACAGGAAGAAATAACCTATAAAGTTGACTCGTTTCAAAGAACCTCTCAAGCAACAGCCTATACCCAAAGAACAATTGTAACAACAGGACAGAAGGTCAAAAAAGGAGAACTTCTCATTGACGGACCCTCATCTCAAAACGGAGAGCTGGCGCTGGGACAAAATCTTTTAATTGCCTATGCGTCGTACGACGGACTGGGATACGAGGACGCAATTGTAATTTCAGACAGGCTCGTCAAAGAAGATATCCTCTCATCCATTCACATTGAAAAATACGAAGCAGCTGTTGTTGAAACTAAGCTTGGACCTGAGGAAACAACCCGAGACATCCCAAATGTTTCAGAGGAAGATTTGGCAAACTTGGACGAGGAAGGAATTGTGGTTATCTCCTCAGAGGTCGGGCCCGGAGATATATTGGTTGGAAAAATTGCGCCTAAAGGAGAGACAGAGCTGACTGCAGAGGAAAGACTCCTTCGCGCAATATTTGGTGAGCAGGCAAGAGAGGTAAGAGACACGAGCCTTCGTGTTCCAAACGGCGAGCGCGGAACTGTTATTAATGTCCAGATTCTTGACAGGAAAAAAGGAGATGAGCTAGAACCGGGCACTCTTAAGAAAATCATAGTTGAGGTGGCACAGTTCAGACACGTAGTTGTTGGTGATAAGCTTGCAGGTAGGCACGGAAATAAAGGTGTTATATCAAAAATTGTGCCAGTGGTTGATATGCCTTATCTAGAAGACGGAACACCGGTTGATATTATAATCTCGCCCATTTCAGTTCTTGCACGCATGAACCTTGGTCAGCTTCTTGAGGCGCATCTGGGGTGGGCAGCTTTGAAGCAGAATAAAAAAATAAACGTTCCTGTTTTTGAAAAAGTAGAAGAAGACAGAATTGTTGGAGAGCTAAGAATTGCAAAACTTCCTGAAAATGGAAAAGCAGTTTTGTATGACTCAAGGACAGGAGAGCCCTATGAAAGTGCAGTAGTAGTCGGCGCTGAGTACATGATGAAACTTATCCACATGGTTGAGGACAAAACTCACGCAAGGTCTACTGGTCCGTATTCACTTGTTACTCAGCAGCCGCTTGGAGGAAAAGCGCAAATGGGAGGACAGCGCCTTGGAGAAATGGAAGTATGGGCGCTTGAATCACACAGGGCTCGCTACACGCTTCAGGAGATGTTAACAATAAAATCAGATGATGTAGTTGGACGCGCCAAAGCATTTGAAGCAATTGTAAAAGGTGCTGATATCCCGACTCCAAAAGTTCCTGAATCATTTAAGGTTCTTATAAAAGAACTTCAGGCATTGGGACTTAATGTTGTCCCAGTTGGCGCACTTGTTACAGATGACAAATTAATGACCGAGCCTTTGTCTCTCGCAAAAAAAGATGAAAAAGTTGAAGAGGACGCACGCGAAATGGAAAAAGAGTTAGGTGGGGTTGACGAGATGTCAAAAGATCCCGGAGTTGAGTCGGTGCCTGAGCCGGGAACGGATGATATGGGAGGGAAAATAAATGGATAATAAAAGAAAACAAAAAGATATAAATATTCTGGATTTCCAGTCACTTAAAATTCTTCTTGCCGGAAAAAACGATATCATGGGTTGGTCGTATGGTGAGATCACAAAGCCTGAGACAATTAATTACAGGACTCTTAGGCCTGAAAAAGACGGTCTTTTTGATGAGAGAATATTCGGGCCCACCAAAGATTGGGAATGTTACTGCGGAAAATACAAAAGAATAAGATATAGGGGCATAATTTGCGACAAATGCGGAGTTGAGGTAACTTTATCCAGAGTTCGAAGAGAACGAATGGGACACATTGATCTTGCATCCCCTGTTGCACACGTCTGGTTCTTTAAAGGCGCATCTTCACCGCTTTCTCTTATTCTTGATATGTCTCAAAAAGATCTTGAGTCTGTAATTTATTTTGCGTCTTATCTTGTAACAGGGGTGGATGAAGATAAAAAGAAAAAAGCATTTGAAAATTTTGCAAAAAACATAGACAAAAGAAAAGAAGAACTAAAAAAAGAAGCTGATAGGCAAGAAGCTGAAATTGAAAAAGAGATAAAGGCAAAGATGAAAGAGCTCTCAAAATCAAAACCAGAGCAGAAAGAGCTTATTGAACAGGAAATAGAGCTTGAGAAGAAACAAAAGACACTTAGAATTACAGATAAGATTGCCGCTGAGACTGCAAAAATTGATGAAATCGGAAACGCACTCAATTCTCTTGTCAAAAATCTTAAACCTGGCTCAGTACTATCCGAGGATGAATACTTCAAAATCCTGGAATATGATATACCCATATTTTTCAATTTTAGAACAGGAGCAGAGGGACTTGCGGAGTTAATAAACAAACTTGATATTGATAAATTAATTGTTGAATTGCGTCGAGAGGTTGAGAAAACAAAAGGACAGAAATATCTCAAACTTATAAAAAGGCTGAGGCTTTTGGAAGTTATTCGAAAAGCTGGAGTAAAACCTGAGGATATGATCTATACTGTTCTTCCTGTAATACCGCCAGATCTTCGGCCAATGGTACAGCTATCGGGCGGACGTTTTGCAACATCAGACCTTAATGATCTTTACAGACGTGTTATTAATAGAAATAACAGGCTTAAGCACCTTATGTCTTTGGGTGCGCCTGAAATTATTCTTCGAAATGAAAAGCGAATGCTTCAGGAATCAGTAGATTCTTTAATTGATGCATCACAGCGAGGTAGCCAGGTCATCTCATCACCTCTTCGAAGTCTTTCTGATATGCTCAGAGGAAAACAGGGAAGATTCAGGCAAAACCTTTTGGGTAAACGTGTTGATTATTCGGGACGTTCTGTTATTGTGGTAGGACCTGAACTTAAGCTTTCAGAATGCGGACTTCCCAAAGAAATGGCACTTGAAATGTTTAAGCCTTTTGTTCTACGTGAAGTTATAATCAAAGGTTATGCTCCGAACATCAAGTCAGCTAAAAGATTTATTGAGAAACGCCCTCCTGAAGTATTCGATATCTTGGAAGAAATTACCAAAGATCATCCGGTGCTTCTTAACCGCGCGCCGACACTTCATAAGCTTGGAATCCAAGCGTTTTACCCCGTTCTTATTGAAGGATCTGCAATTAGACTTCATCCATGCGTATGTAAAGGTTATAATGCAGACTTTGACGGTGACCAGATGGCAGTGCATATTCCGCTCTCCGTCAACGCTCAGAAAGAAGCGATAGAGCTGATGATGCCGAGAATGAATCTTCTGAAACCTGCTGATGGAAGCCCTATTACACTTCCCGATAAGGAGATGGCGGTCGGAGTTTTTTACTTAACAACTTTTGAAGAAGGACACGAGGTCTCATCTGAAGAGCAGGTTGCATTTTTAAGTTCGGAAGAAGTATTTCTTGTATTTAGCCTGGGAAAAATAAGGTTAAGACAAAGAATTAAAGTAAAAGTTGACGGAGAAATAGTTGAAACATCTGTTGGACGTTTGATGTTTAATAAGACTTTACCTGCCGAACTCGGATTTATAAATACCCCTATAAAAGCATCGGGGATAAGAAATGTTATAACAAATGCTATGGAAAAGGTAGACCAGCGTGAAGTTGAAGAGCTTATTGACAGAATAAAAGAATTAGGATTTTATGGTGCAACAGTTTCAGGAATTTCAGTATCTGTTTTTGATACAGCACTCATTTCTGAAAAGCAGAAAATCATAGATGAAGCTGAGAAAAAAATATCTGAAATTGACGATGAGTTTCAGCAGGGCCTTATTACAAATGATGAGAGAAAGCGTTTGGCAAATGATGTATGGCTTGATACAACAGACAGAATTGCTGACATGACATGGGATCTTCTGACACCTGGTAATGTAATTAGAACTATTATTGATTCAGAAGGAGCAAGAGCGGGAAAAGAACAACTCAAACAGCTATCCGCTATGAGAGGTCTTATTTTAGATCCTTTGGGGAAAATAGTTGAACTTCCAATTAAATCAAACTTCAGAGAAGGTCTATCAATCTTTGAGTATGTTGCATCAGCCAGAGGTTCCCGAAAAGGACTCACTGACTCTGCGCTTAAGACTGCAAATGCAGGATATTTAACGCGCCGTCTGGTGGATGTTGCGCACGATGTAATAACAAGAGAGAAAGACTGTGGTGCTAAAGCTGGAATTAAGATTTTGGCAAACGACCCAGATAGAACATCATCCTTTAAAGACAGAATTTTGGGAAGAGTTGCAGCCGATAACATAGTTTCTCCTAAATCTAAAAAAATATTAGTCAAGGCAGGAGACGAGATAGATGAAGATAAAGCAGCGCAGATTGTAACAAATGATGTCGAAGAAACAGTCGTTAGATCTCCCATTACATGTGCGCTTAAATACGGGATTTGTCAAACGTGTTATGGCTGGGATTTCTCAGACAAAAAACTCGTTGCCTTAGGTGTTCCAACAGGTGTTATTGCAGCGCAGAGCATAGGT
>Ga0155812_131_pt1 | contig 13659 bp, 17 predicted proteins | sample RifCSPlowO2_01_FD_107466 | JGI IMG/M metagenome (GOLD analysis project Ga0155812, IMG submission 107466) | Candidatus Levybacteria bacterium RIFCSPLOWO2_01_FULL_39_10 | reverse complement strand
AATAAAATCTCTTCGGGTATGCTTAGTGTATTATGTACACTAATTCTGAAATAAAGCCTCGTGATTTAAGTAAAATCGAAAAACCAGCTGTTTCGGTAACAGTTCTTATTTTTTCTATTAATGATGGTAGGCTAGAAGTCGTTCTTATAAATAGGGTTAGGGAGCCATTCGTTGGTTTTTGGAGTCTGCCTGGTGATATTCTTCCTATAAAAAACGATCTTGATGAAGCAGCTAAAAAAATTCTATTCGATAAAACCGGAATAAAAAATATTTATCTAGAACAACTCTATACCTTTGGTGATCCCAAAAGAGATCCAAGGGGAAGGGTTATAACAGTTGCTTATTTTGCACTCCTTCCCTATAACAGTGTCGATTTATCAAAAGCGCCCGATGCACTTCATGCCAAATGGATTCCTGTTAAAAATCTCTCCACTAATTTAGCATTCGACCATAAAAAAATTATTGCTTACGGCGCAGAAAGATTAAAAAATAAAATTGAATATTCAAATATCGCTCGTGCACTCCTTCCAGAAAAGTTCAGATTGTCGGAACTTCAAAAAATCCATGAAATCATTTTAAACACTAAGCTTGATAAGAGAAATTTTAGAAAAAGGATGCTTTCAATGAAATTGATTGAGCCAACAAAAGACTTTTATAGGTTAGGAAATCATAGACCGGCAAGGCTATATAAATTTTCTACCAAAAAACTAGTTACATTTAACTAAATTTTTTTGGCCTTGACTTAGTGTAAAAAATACAAGAAGTAAAAATGAATATTGAGTTACTAAATAAAAATGAAGCGATTGAGGCTCAAAGACGATCTGCCGAGCTTAGTCAAAGATATAAAGGCTTTCCTGAAGGCTTAACTTTCAACGAATTCCAAACTCTTAGTCCCGAGCTTAAAAAATTAATAATTCTAAGAAACCCAATTTTACATACAGATTCTTATAACAGAACTATGGAGCACGTTGAAGGTGAAGATTGGAAAAAAGAAGCAACATATGCGCTGCAATTCAGAAAAGCGGAAAAAGGATACATAATAGTTGCTGGAACGCATGACTTATTTAGGAAAATTGCAGATATTGAAATTACCAGAGATCAAGTCGATTTTGCTAGAGATTACTTTGAGCAGGTGGCTGGTATTAATTATTTCAATGCTGAAAAGTGGAATTATATCATTGAAGAACATGGGGGAAAGCTTCCATTAAAAATTGATAGTTTAAAAGAAGGAAGCGCAGTTCTCCCAGGAGATCCAATTTTAAGGGTTAGCGGACCGAATGAAATCGTAGCCCATTTTGAGCCATATTTCCATCATATTTTTTACCAATCGCTTGTTGCAACAAATGCACACGAAATTGCCAGAAGAATAGGCCCGGACAGATTTATTGAAGTTGGATTAAGAGGTGTAGAAACCGAAGAGAAACATCTTATGGCTCTTAAGGCAATGTATATTGGCGGAGGACTTAGGTATACAAGTAGCGATTTAGCAGCAGCTTATTATCCTCAATTTAAGCTGGTAGGGACAATGGGACATAGATATGTGCAGTCCTACGAGTCAGAAGAAGCTGCATTTAGAAAAGCAATAGAGTCTTTAGATTCTGTTTCCCTTCTAGTTGATCTAAACAACTCAATGAATGGAATCGACTTAGCTATAGCTCTTAAAAAAGAATATAGAGAAACAGGAAAGGGTATCTGGATTAGACTTGATAGCGGAAATGTTTTGGAGCAGTTAATTTATGCATTAAAAAGACAAAACGAAGAAGGATTGAGTGATCCCACAAGAGATAAAGTTGTTGTTGAAGGGATAGAGACAATACAGGATATGGTGGAGATAGATAGGGCAATTGAGAGCTTAGGTATTGATGCAAAAAGTTTTGTTATCTACGGAGCAGGTGGACTATTGGTTTCTGAGGATACACAGAGGTGCGATGCTTCTACCGGATTTAAGCTTGCAAAAATTGGAGATAAGCCGACAATGAAGTTTTCAGACTCCAAAGACAAGGCATCAATTCCTGGTATGCCGACAATAATACTTAGAAAAGGGATAAGAGAAATAGCCCAGCTGGGTGAGTTAGGCAATGGCAGGTCATTATATTTTCCAATGTATAGAGATGGCGCACTTTTGTCCGTAGATAATATCGAAGGAGCCAGGATAAACGCGCAACAAACTTTTGATCTAATAAAACATAAGGTCCAAGAAGGACAAACAACAGAGCTATCATATCAAACAAAGTTACTAATTGCAGATATTAGAAGGAAGGCATTTGAAAGAGGAAGTTCTAGCGGAAATGGAAAAGTTGGCATGGAAGAGGAAAAATACATTTTTCTGGGATAGAGTATGGAAAAAGAAACAAAAATACAAACGCTTAGTTTAATCGCGGGGACGGAAGCATGTAATGCAAGATGTCCTTTTTGTGTATCAAAGATGACTCCGGTAATGGGAGTAAACATGAGAGAAGAGCCAATAAATTGGGAAAGATTTAAAGAAGTTATGGGATTAGCAAAAGAAGGAAACGTAGATACTGCGATGATTACTGGAAAAGGTGAGCCCACACTTTTCCCAGGTCATGTTTCAGGTTATCTTACAAAGCTTGATAATGAAGAAAGAAGTCAAGGATTTCAGATTGGAGCGAAAGAACTTCAAACTAATGGAATCTTGTTTGAAAGAAAAAGAGAACATTATGAGCCGCTTCTAAGCGAATGGAAAGAAGGAGGACTTGGGACAATTGCAATATCAATTGTACACTTTGAAGCAGATAGAAATAGGGAAATCTATTTACCATATTCAGATTCCTATATTGATCTTCCAAGTGTTATAGGTTTTCTACATGGTTTTGGCTTTAGAACAAGACTAGCATGCATTCTTGTTAATGGATTTATAGATTCTCCAGATAAATTAGATCAACTTATAGAATTCGCCAGACGGAATGAATCTGAGGAGTTGACTGTAAGACCCGTAAATAAACCTGAAGAAACAAGAAATGATGAAGTTTTCAATTGGATCGATCAGCATCACCTAGAAGAATGGCAATTAGATTCTATAGCAAATCATTTAAACAAACTAGGAACAGTTCAAAAACAATTTCCATATGGTGCAACAGTTTATGATGTTGATGGACAAAATGTTTGTCTGACAAATTCTCTTACAAGGGATGATGGCCAATCATACATGAGGCAATTGATCTTTTATCCTAGCGGAAGGATAGCAACAGATTGGACAGAGGAAGGAGAGACACAATGAAAGAATTTGATCCAATGAAAGCTGTCTACAGCTATTACTTTCCTGAATCAAGAGATGTAATAAGTGATTTGTCTCTTCCGGAAGAGATATTTTTAACACAGACACCATCAGAAAGTGCTAATCAAGCATTAGAAAGACTTCATTTTAAAAAGGGATTTCGTTTGCCTCGAAACGAACATGGAAATGTTGATCTTGACTCAATGCACGAATCTGTTATAGATGCGATATTGGAAGAGTATAAAGACATAATTCCAGGTTTGTCCGATTTTAGATATAGATATCCAACATCCGGATCCAGCGAGGGCATATTTCATTATTTGTCTTATCTTAAAAATAGAGGAGTAAACAGAATAAGGGTATTGTCAGGAGAATATGAGGGATATAGAGAATATGGAAAGACGTTGGGAATCGAAACTGAAGAGCTCCCTGATTTTGAAGGAGTTTCAACAGCAGGTGATTTTTGGTTTATTTCGAATCCAAGCGCAAGAAACGGAAATATTATAGACGAAGAAGAAATTTTATCAGTCGCGCAAAGAGGTGCAAATATTGCCCTTGACCTCGCCTATGTTGGGAGCACAGAAGAACACGTATTTGACGTTTCTAACCCGAATATAAAATCAGTTTTTCTTTCTTTTAGTAAACCGTACGGATTGTTTAGGTTTAGGATAGGGTTTACATTCTCAAGAGATGAAGTGCCGTCTCTATATGCAAATAGATGGTTTAAGAGCATACCTGCTTTATTAATAGCATTGAAAGTTGCCCAAGAAATAGGACCAAAAAAACTTGCTGAGAAATATAAACCGATTCAGAAACAAATTGTTGATGATATAAATAGACAAACCGGACTTAATATGTCTCCAAGCGATGTGTTATTGCTGGGAAATATGACTGCAGATGATGCAGGTAATCTTGAGGATAAAAGTAGAGAGCTCATAGAACAGTTTAGAAGAGATAGAAATTATAGATTTTGTCTTACGCCATATTTTGAAAGAAAGGAGAAAGGAGGTGATGAAAATGCCCAACAAGGAAACCGCAGTTTTAGGAGTTGATCCTCAAAATGACTTTTGTCCAGGAGGCGCTTTGGCGGTTAGAGAAGGAGATCAGGTGATTGAACCCCTGAATAAAGTTTTTGAACATGCAAGAAGACAGGGATGGAAGTTAGCTTTGTCGCGCGACTGGCACCCTGAGGAAACAGTGCATTTTGATAAATGGCCTATTCATTGTGTACAGGGAACAACAGGTGCCAAGTTTCACCCTGATCTAAATACAGATGGAATTACAGTTTTTTCTAAAGGTATGGAAGATATCGACGACGGTTATTCTCCATTCGAAGGCATAGACGATGGAGAAAGAAAGCTGGATGATTTTCTAGATGGAGTTAAGAGAATTTATGTTGGGGGACTAGCTACTGATTACTGTGTCAGAGCTGCAGTTTTGGATGCAATAAAAAGGGAGTATGAGGTATACCTCCTGCTTGATGCTGTGAGAGCAGTTGATTTAGAAGAACAGGATGGTCAAAAAGCTATAGAAGAGATGGAAAGAGCAGGGGCAATAATTACTGACACGAAAGAGCTTTTGGGGAATTGAGGAGATTTAGATTAATTTATTTTAGGATTTGGTTGAAGAAGTTGACTTAGGTATTTTTTCCACCAGAGAACTTGCTCGCTGTTATCATTTGCCCAATCTTCTTTCAGCTGATTGTATTTTGTTTTCTTAGGTATTCTTGCGGTGTGGGTATTTCCGCCTTCAACATAGCTTGGGTCTATCCATTGAAGAAGTCCTATTTTTCTAAATTCCCAATCATCGTCATATTTATATACTTTTCCGTCAATATAGGTCATTTGTGCTGTCCCGTCATCATTTGTGACCCTATACCAATTAAAAGGATTGGTATCTAATTGCCATTTTTTCTCCAGCTCAAAAGCACTAATATATTCTGCCATTTGCTTGATATCTTCCTCTGACAGTTTGCCTTGTCTAATCAAATCTGCAGCAGAGACTGAGTCCTCGGCTACTCTTTCCTGGATAAAATATCTATATGGTGGACCGCTCGGATCAATTTCTAAAATCTTCATATGAGGAATATGATGCGAAATAAGTAAATGTTCACGCACAATTGATTGATACATCGCTTTAAACATATTATGATCGTTTAATCCATCTTTTCTGACAACCTTAAGTACTTTTCCTGGTTCTCCCTCAAGAAAGTAAACATTCTTTTTGGTTCCTGTTGGAATTTGTTTTTCAGGATGAACTCTAAATTCATGTCCATCTACTGTTAAGATGCGAGAACCCTCGTCGTATTTAATAGTCTTTTTAAGAGCGTCATAGTCGATTCCTCCAGTTGGTTCTTTTTCCACAAGGTTGTCTTTAGGCTTTATTCCAACAACAACCATGTGGGTTGGTGGAAAATCAATTTGTGAAAGTTCAGCATCCCCATTTTTTTTGAATAAGGCAATTTTCCCTCGAAGACGATTTTCAAGAATGTATCCGTTTGGATCGGGGATTACTTCAACGTCATCATACCCTGAAGCTTCGAGGGTTTCTCGGGCCTGGCTTGGGGTCCAATATGTGTATTTTTCATTTATTTCTTGTCTCCAGTTGCCTGTATAATCTTTTCTTAAATAAAATTCATGTGCCCACTCAGGATCAAGTTTTATATACTCGGTTCCGTCAATATCAACCATTTCAAAACCAAATGCATTTCCTCCCCTAAATTCCTGGTGGAACCTAAGAAAAAGAGCCTTTGTTGATAATAAATTGTAGTCAAGCACCCCGCCGGTTGTTGCTTCTTCAATATTATCTGTTCCAACTTTTGAGAGAATTTGCATGTAGATAGGTCCCGTAATTTCAGGCTTTGCAAAATCACGAATAACAATTCTTCCTCCGGGTTTTAATTCTTTGTAAGTTGCACTAACGGCGTCTTTCATTCTTCCTTCTCCCCCAAACGATTCGATTTCATGTCCAACAGTAGAAAAATATTTAACATCAACTGAATTATCTGGGAAGTTCTGTTCTGCTGCATCTCCAAACACAATGTGAGTTAGGGCTTGTTCTTCAGCTGCTCGCTCCATAAGCTCATGTGAAATATCCAACGCATAGACTCTTGCTGCCCTGAAATCTTGTGCTGCAGCCTCAGCCATGATTCCTGTTCCTGAACCCGCATCAACTATGACATCGCCATCCTGAATATCTCCAAAATGAGGGAACATTGAGCGCTTTTTTGCTTCCAACGCAGCATCCATGAGCTCTGTATAAACATCATAATCCCTATTTTCATTAGCATTTTTAAAAGACGATAGGCTATCGACTCTTTCTTGAGGAGGAACATCCGTATTTGACTCAGTCATATCTGGATTTTATCAAATAATAGCGCAAATGTGTCATTTATTAGTAATTTGAGGTTAATTTTAGTAAAATACACTTAATTGCTGGATCATCTAACGGTAGGATAGCGGACTCTGAATCCGTTCATCTTGGTTCGAATCCAAGTCCAGCAGCTGATTCGACTCGCTTCGCTCGCTCACAGCTATAGCAGGAGAACATCTCTTCGAGCCTGAGCGAGGCCTCAGAGCCGAAGGCCCGGACGACTTACAACGGTGAGCGAAGTCGAACCGTGAAAGGAGTCGAAGGAAAAATGTTCTATTTATACATTCTACGAAGTTCCACTGATGAGCTTTATATCGGGCAAACAAACAACCTTCCAGAAAGGGAAATCCAGCAGTTATCAAAGTCATCAAAGGCCGCCAAGTTTGTAAAGGACGGAAAAGACTTCAGGCTAGTTTACAAAGAGGAATATCCCACAAGACTTGAGGCAATGAGACGAGAGAAACAACTTAAAGGTTGGACGCGAGCTAAAAAAGAAGCACTCATTTCAGGAAACAAGGGTTTATTGAAAAAACTTTAAGGCTTCATTTTCCTCGCACAACTCAAGACATGCGTTCCGTTAATACATTTGTCCATTTTAATATCCTATAGTTGACTATTCTTCACATTTTGTTATAATCTCCCGCATGATTGAAAGTTTTCCGGCTTTTGTATCAAACGAGTTTTCCTGGGGAGACTCTTTACGTAACAGAACTGAAGCACCTAGTATTCCTAATCATAGTGAGCGTCTGGTGAGGCGTTTGTTTGAACCATACAAAACTCCTGAATCCGAGCTTGCGGCACTCGAAGGAGTAAGAGTTGAAATTAAAAATTCTTCAAATGGAGAATATCAGGATGTGCATCAGGGAGAAGTGAAATCTGTAGTCGGAAGAATTCTGTTTGTCGATGTGGATGCGATACATAGGTATTTTGGTGAGGGAGATGACGAGTTTCTGCCAGTGACAGACGGGTGGTCAAAAGTGGTACACGCATACTTTATTACCGATGATCCTTTGGAATTGGGAGTAGTAGACCCTGATGATCCAAGAGTAAAATATGAAGTTTTAACTCATTTGCCTCCAAGGATGAGTATTTTTGAAGGACCTCTTGATCTAGTTGGCTTTGACCTTAAAGATCCAGATCTGGATAAATTTCTTGACAGAGGCTTAAAGTTCTTCCCTCGAATAAGAACTCCGGAAGATTTAGCGCTCCTTACAGATTATGTTAACACCTCTATAGCTTACAAAAATAAGGTTTGGGATTCAGAAAAATGGTATACGCCGGGGGTAGGAAAGGCTGTTGCCGGAAACGGGGCTGTTTGTACTGATCTTGCAGCTATTGAAATTGCTATGCTCGAACTTAGGGGGATAAGCTGTAAGTTTGTTTTATCAAAGACTCATGCTTATCTTGCTATAGACAATGGTTTGGAGGGTCAAACCGAAAGGATTTTAGCAGACCCTACGTGGAATATAACAGGTTATTATAATGATTTTTTAGCCAAGCATAAATCAAGCGGACTTGGTTCTAGACATCATTTTCCCGCAAAAGATTATCGTTTCGAACCTAACTGGGATAGAAGAATGTAGAAAAGTAAAAACAGGATAGTTTTTAGTTATAATGACTAAACGGTCTTGACAGTGTCTCTATATGTAGCTACAATGTAATTACATATGATAACAAATATTATTTCTATTGGTAATTCTCACGGAATCCGCATTCCTAAGCCACTACTTGAAGAAAGCGGAATTGGGAAGACTGTGGAATTGAAAGCAAAAAAAGGTGAGATTAGAATAGTTTCACTACCGACAAAGAAAATTTCCACTGAAAGTTCTATACTTTCCGAAAAAGTATTAGCAATGGATTGGGATAGACCAGAAGAAGATAATGCATGGAAAAGCTTACAGTAGGCGCTGTCGTTTTAGTTAACTTCCCCTTCTCGAATTTAAAAGGTCAAAAGATTCGCCCGGCATTAGTTCTTGCGACTGTAGAATTTGAGAATTTAATACTCTGTCAAATTACATCAAAGCCTTATTCCAGTAAAACTGCCATTCGAATAGAATTGAACGATTTTGCAGAGGGTAAGTTGCCCATCACAAGTTTTGTCAGACCGGATAAACTTTTTACTGCAGATGCTTCTATAATAGATGGTATCGCCGGCAGGTTGAATACAAAAAAGAAAAGCGCAATCTTGCTAAAAGTTCGTGCTTTATTCAAATAAAAACATGGACTATAATGACTAAGCGGTTCCAGACCGGCATGCTCAGTTTAATTAGTGGTGATATAATAAATTTATGGAGAAGGAGAGTAAGAAAAAAGTTAATTTGAAAAGCAGTACGGATGCCGGAGTGGGAGGAGCTTTTTATTTTGTAGGATTTATTGGAGCACTCATTTATTTTATTCAGCAGGCAAATACAATAAGTGAGGGCTTGGTCGGATTTGTAAAAGCAATATTTTGGCCCGCATTTTTAGTCTACGAACTGTTTAAATATCTTCAGGTATAAAATTCATCAGTAAATATTATTAGGTTTATTTCACTTTATATTATTTCAGTACTACAAGTATCCTTAAATACTGGAGTTTTTAAGGATAGATTAGTGTATAATATAGTCTATCTAATATTTTGAATGGGAAGGCTAAAGACAGCGAAGCAGATGGAGAGACATTTGAAAGGAATTTCAAATCATTACCGAATTGAAATCCTCCTTCTTATTGCAAATAACAAAGATATAACTCTTGTGGGAATTGTTGAAGGACTTAAGGCTAATAAAAAAACGATCGGCGAACACACTAGAAGACTTTATCAAGCGGGACTTATTAATAAAAAATATCATGGAAATTATGTTCAGCACAACCTGTCACCCTACGGAAAAAAATTTGTAGCTTTTTTAAAATCACTTCGGAATCTAAACTGAAATACTTAAGAATTTAAGGATAGTCTAATTGTTTTTTTTTGTTTTATATAGAGCTAAAGTAATTTGTCAAGCTGCTTCACTTTGGGAGTGAACTAGGAATCCTCTGAGTGTAAAAATCCTCAAGAACAAAATAAAAGCTTGACTAAGACTATAAGTTAATGCTGTACTATATAGTATGGAAAAAAAGATTGAAAAAATTGTCGGAGCGCCTGCAAATGCACTTGATAAAACAGTTGAATACTCAGAAAAAGTAGTTAAACGAACGGGAGTAAGACGCGCAAAAAAATTCTGGCACAATCTTGGCCCGGGGCTTACAACCGGCGCGTCAGACGATGACCCCTCTGGAATTGCTACTTACTCACAGGCAGGTGCTTCTTACGGATTTCAGTTTTTGTGGATGGCGCCTTTTACTTTTCCTCTCATGTCCCTAGTTCAGGAGATGTGCGCAAGAATAGGCCTTGTCACAGGACGGGGACTTGCGGCAAACATAAGAATTCATTTTCCAAAGTGGGTACTTTACCTTTGTACAGCACTTTTGTTTTTTGCAAATACGCTTAACATAGGCGCAGATATAGGTGCTATGGCCCGCTCCACTCAGCTTGTTTTGCCGGGCATCAACTTTGCAACACTAGTTTTTGGATTCGCATTTGTTAGTCTTGGACTTCAAATCTTTGTAAGCTATGAGAAGTACGCAAGATATCTTAAGTGGCTCGCACTTGTTCTTCTTTCATATATCTTATCAGCACTTAGTGTAAATCTTGACTTTAAAGAACTTTTAAGAAACGCAGTTATTCCAACTTTTGAGTTTACAAAAGACCAGATTATTATTGTTGCGGCAATTCTGGGTACCACAATTTCTCCATATCTTTTCTTCTGGCAGACATCTCAGGAAGTTGAAGAAAATATTCTTAAGGGCCAAACAAGTGTAAAACTAAGACGCGAAGCAGTAACAGATGATGAAATAAAATCAATGAGACTTGATGTTGTATCAGGAATGTTTCTATCAAATCTTGTAATGTTTTTTATAATCGCTGCTGCCGCATCAACTCTTTTTGCAAATGGAATAACCTCTATTCAAACTGTTGAGGAAGCAGCTTCGGCACTCCGCCCAATTGCGGGAGACCAGGCGTTTTTGCTGTTCATGCTGGGAGTTGTAGGAACAGGAATGCTTGCAATCCCTGTTCTTGCAGGATCAGCGTCATACGCAATGTCTGAGAGTTTTGGGTGGAAATTCGGGCTTTATAAAAAACTAAAAGAAGCAAATGCATTTTACGGAATAATTATCATATCAACTTTCTTAGGAGTGGCGCTTAATTTTGTGGGAATAAATCCACTTAAGGCTTTGATTCTTGCAGCTGTTGTGAACGGTCTTGTTGCGCCTGTAATTCTTGTTTTGATACTGCTTCTTAGCTCAAACAGAAAAATTATGGGAGCAAGATCAAATCACCGGGTGGCAAAAATATTCGGCTGGGGAATAACAATTATTATGGCACTGGTCGGCGCTGCTACTATCTACTACACGCTTGATTCAATGGTTTAGTTTTTCAAATGAATAAAAAAAGAGTAATTGGAGCTTTGTTTGGTCTAATACTTCTTATTTTTGCAATTGTTGCCTCAAATGATTCTTCTTCTTTCTCAAAAAGCTTTGAAGATATACTTAAAAACGCTGACTCAGGTGATTTTACAGTCATTTCAAACGAAGTCGAAGACAAAGAAGAAACCGGCGTTCTGGGTTCAATTTTTGGTTTGGATGAGGAAGGGGAAGAGGAAGATCTTGAGAACGGGGGAGAGTCAGAAGAGGAAAATTCGGAGGAGGGGTATAAAGTTGTCAAAGTGGTTGACGGGGACACAATCGATGTTGAGATAGAAGGTAAGGTGGAAAGACTTCGTTTGATTGGTATAAATACACCAGAAACTGTTGATCCCAGACGCGAGGTTGAGTGCTTTGGAAAACAGGCAAGTGAGAATGCAAAAGACCTTCTTCTTGATAAGTTTGTAACTTTGGAAAATGACGAAACCCAGCAAGAAAGAGACAGATATGGAAGGCTCCTCCGCTATGTTTATCTTCCGGACGGTGCAAGTTTCAATAAATACATGATTGAGGAAGGATTTGCATATGAATACACATATGGCACACCGTATAAATATCAGACTGAGTTCAGACAAGCCCAGGCTGATGCCCAAAACCAGCAAAAAGGCCTCTGGAATCCTTCTGCGTGCCCTAATTAGAGAAAATTGATATAATTGCCCCCATGAAAAGATTAAAACCCTATGCAGATTTTCTATTTGAAGTAGGTGCCCTCAGTAGAACTCCAAGATCTGGTTTTCGACATTTAGGAAGCTTCGATCAATCAATTTCAGAACACCTGTTAAGAACTGCGTATATTGGTTATGTATTAGCTCATTTAGAAAAAGATAAGGGAATTGATATTGGCAGAGTTGTTGAAAACTGTATGTTTCACGACTTGGGAGAAGCAAGAGCATTGGACCTTGATTATATTAGTCAAAAATATTCTCAATCTGACGAGCTTGCGGCAATAAAAGATGCAGTTAAAGGATTATCGTTTGGAAGAAAGATTGTTGAGTCTTTTAAGGAAACTGAAATAAATCAAACAAAAGAAGGCATTATTGCAAAAGATGCAGATCAGCTTGAGCTTATATGCAGTCTAAAAGAAATTATTGACAATGGAAATTCTCAAGCAAAAGATTGGATTCCGCATGCCGTGAAACGGCTTAAAACAAAATCCGCAAAAAGTCTTGCTAAAGAAATTTTAAGGACAAATTCTAACGACTGGTGGTTTGAAAACAAAAAGGATAACTATTGGGTTACAGGTGGTAAAAAGTTAAAGTAAGTTATGTAATAAATTTCCTTAGTGGACATGATTGGTGTTTACAATTTGCTTTACAGTAGGTTCTCCCGTAGTCAATAATTAAATAAGTAATGTTTCCCCACTCGGATTTTGGCAAAAGTTCCATTAAATCTTTTTCAATTTTATCAGGATTAGTTTGTTCGGTTAGTCCGAAAAGACGGGATAAACGTTTAACATGAGTGTCAACTGCAATTCCCTCAGATTTTTTGTAAATATTAAAAAGCAAAACATTTGCAGTTTTTCGCCCCACTCCCGGAAGTTTCACCAGCTCTTCCATTGAGTCGGGAAGTTTGCCTTTGTATTTTTTAGAAACAATTTCTAAGGCTGCTTTTATGTTTTTGGCCTTTGCTCTAAAAAGTCCGATTCTTTTTATATCTTGTTCGAATTCGGAAAGCGGGGTATTTATATAATCTTTCAAAGTCGGATACTTTTTAAAAAGATCCTCGGTCACAACGTTAACTTGTTTATCCGTTGTTTGTGCAGACAAAACTACTGCAACAAAAAGATCAATTGGGGTCTTGTAGTTTAGGGCAATTTTTGCATTTGGGAAAAGTTTTTTTAATTCTGAGTTGATTTCCAGGACTTTATCTTTTTTACTCACGTTTCTAGATCAGGATTCTTATTTGTAGTCGAGACTGGTGATTTTTCAATCGATTCAATTTTACTTGAAATAATGCTCACGGCATTTTTAATTTCATCTAAGTCTTTCTGAATGTCCTCAACGTCCTCTTCAAGCTCTTCCTGCTCTTTTTCCTCTTCTTGTTCTTCCTGCTCCTCCTCAAGTTCGCGGTATGTCTCAACTAAAGCTTGTCTATTCTGAGATACCATGATAAAGGTGGCTAAGAAAACGGCCTCAAGCGATAGTAATATATTAAAAATACTTGTATCAAAGGGTTTAAAAATAAAAAAGAGGGTAAATACAACAATATGAAGGTAAACGAAATACACACTCCCAGACCACTTTGTGATAAATTCAGCGATTCTACCTTCAAGAGAATGAATTTTTTTGAGTACTTGTTCAGGTTTGGTGCCCTCAGGAAAACCGAAGGGTAGAATGGGGTTTTGTTTTATTTTATTCCTCATAGTTCGATTTGACTCACCATGACCTCTTCGAACCTGAGCCTCAGAACCGATGGTCTGAGCTTGTCGAACGGTCACAATTATAATTTTAGTTCCGTTCGCGCAATTAAGTCAACCCTACGCATTGTGTAAATACATCGTGGACACTTTCAATTAGAATACTCTTTGGAAAGGAGGTACTACTCAGAAT
>Ga0155812_117_pt3 | contig 13789 bp, 18 predicted proteins | sample RifCSPlowO2_01_FD_107466 | JGI IMG/M metagenome (GOLD analysis project Ga0155812, IMG submission 107466) | Candidatus Levybacteria bacterium RIFCSPLOWO2_01_FULL_39_10 | reverse complement strand
TTATTATTTTTCCAAATGTAGAGACAATATTTGAAATTCTTCTTCCCCAGAGTATGAGCATAGGTAGTGTTCGTATTATGATGTTTATGGCTGTTGTGGTAGGATTTGCGTTCTCACTTGTTTTTGTTCCTTCAAACACTATGATTCAGGAAGAGACAACTGACAAGCAGAGAGGCAAAATTTACGGAACTCTAAATACAATGGTGGGGATAGTATCAGTTGTTCCGGTTTTAACAGTTGGAGTTGTTGCAGACAATTTCGGAGTTGACAAGGTATTGACCCTAGTTGGTATTGTAATTATACTTTTCTCTGTTAGTCTATTTCTTAAATACAAAAATTACAGATAATGACATATTTTTTTATTGTTCTTATTATTTGTTTTGTTTTATTTCTTTATAAACTTTATCATTTATCAGTTGATGATCAAGCGTTAATTAAAAAAAATGTTGAAATAAAAGATATATTCAATAGCACGCTTATAGTATTTTTGTCAGGACTTTTCTTTGCAAGATTTTTTTATGTTATTTTTTATCCCGATGAAATATTTTATAGCGTTTTGGGATTTCTGGTGTTTCCGTATTTTCCAGGACTCTCACTAACTGGGGGGATAATTGGAGGTGCGCTAACACTTCTTGTTTATTCAAAAATAAAAAAGTTCCCAACACCCAGAGTTTTTGATTTTTATGCAATGGCTCTTGTTTTTGTTCTTCCTCTGGGATGGCTTCTTTTTATGATCTTTTCAAAAGATTTTTCAACTGGCGCAACTGCGCGGCTTGTTCTTTACATACTTTTGTTTATAGGATTTAATTTTTTCCTTTATCCTAAATCAACTAGATTTCAACTAAAAGATGGAACAAAGAGTCTTATTTTTTTAATTTTTGTAACTCTTATTATACTTCTTACGTCAGCCGTTAACTCGCCCGGACTTGAAGCATTCAGGCAGAGCAGGGAAAACATAATAAACATTATAATTCTTGTAGTATCTATAATATTTTTTATTAAACAGGAATTTTTTCAAAAGCTGTCATTTTAAAAACAATGGAAGAAAGACTAGAGATAATTAGTGAGACACAAGATTATTTACTTATTAACAAAAAAAGCGGAATAATTGTAAACAGGTCTGATACCACAAATAAAGAAAAGACCCTTCAGGATATAATTGATGAGAAAGGACTGATCGATAAAAATGATCCTGACGAGGATTTTAAAAAAAGATCGGGAATTGTTCACAGGCTTGATAAAGAAACATCAGGGCTTCTTATAATTGCCAAAAATTCAAAAGCGTTTTATAGCCTTCAGAATCAGTTTAAACAAAGGTTTGTTAAAAAAACCTATCTTGCGCTCACACATGGAAAAATTGTACCTGACAAGGGTGAAATACGTTCCTCTATTGGGAGGCTTGCCTGGAACCGAAAAAGATTTGGGGTAGTAGCAGGGGGCAGGGAAGCGATAACTTCTTACGAAGTAATTTCCAATTTCTCCTTCGATCCCGAGCTCAGGACCGAGGGGCAATTTCCAATTTCCAATGAGATATTAAGTTATGTTCGATTATTTCCCAAAACAGGAAGAACGCATCAAATTAGGGTTCACTTAAAACACATAGGCCATCCCATCTTCTCAGACGAGCATTATGCAGGACGAAAAACCGCAAGGGCTGATAGAAAAGATTTACCAAGAATTTTTTTGCATGCTGAGAAAATTTCATTTAATGATCCAAGGACGGGGGAGAGGTTAGGCTTTGAAAGTAAACTTCCCATCGAACTTAAAAACTTTCTTAATGGTTTGGAAGAGATTGTCACTAATTAAAATAAGATATAAAATGTTAAATATAAGATGAAAAATATTTACTATTTGATTTTTAATTTTTAATGTTTCAATAGGAGGTGATAGCATGTCAAGTTTTGGCGGTTATTATAAAGGAGAAAAGAAAAAACCTAAAAAAAATTCAAAAGAAAAAAGTATTCAATACTCAAGCGCTCCAACTTATACAATGCCTGAGATTATTTCCAAAAAGAAACCTTCCGAATCTTAAGATTTAGTATAAGTAATGAGAAAAAAAACAAAACCCAATAAAAAAAGCTTAAAAATTGCTGTTTATTTCGGAGTATTCGTTATTTTCATACTAATAACCTCAATTCTTTTTAAGGGATTTGATCTTGTTAGAAGTTCAAGCTTTGACGGAAACAACAGGTTCACAGTTGCTGTTATTTCGGAACACAAAGCAGAGATCCTGACAGTTTCGCCAAGCGAGGGAGCGTTATCAAGGCTGAGAATTGAAGATGCAAACTCAAAAGAAGACCTTGGTGTCTATCAAATTCCAATAAACTCATATGTTTATCTCAGAAATTTTGATCCCAAAAATACAAAATCAGCGTTCACCAACATGCTTTCGGGCTTAAGAGGCTCGGATACGAATCTAACTGTCTTGGATTTATTCAGGCTTTCACTTTTTGCAGCAACAGTTGACAGTGAAAATCTTATTGAGGAGAATGTCTCGTTTGAGGATGGGGAAAAGCTTACAAAACTTTCTGAAAGTCTTTTTATAGACCCTAAAATAAATGAGGAAAAGGCAACTATTCAGATTACAAATTCAACTGAGCTTCAGGGTTTTGGAAAATATTTAGGACAGTATATTTCAAACCTGGGAGGAAATGTGGTTCTTATAAATTCGTCGCAGGAAAAACAGGACAGAACAAAGCTGATTTATACTGAAAAGACATATACATCTGAAAGACTAGGAAAGATACTAAACATTCCAGCTGAAACAGGAGAGCATGATGCAATTTCTGATATTGTTATAATAATAGGGGAGGACGCTTGGGAGATTCTTAATTTATGATGTTAATTCTTGCGGTTGCTTTAGTAATTCTTATAATTTCATTTATTTTTTCTCTTTTTTCTCTGAGGCGGGAAATGCAAAAGTACGAAGTAGAAGAAATTAAGAAGTCATTTGATAAGGGAAGAGTAATCTATCACTCGGGAGATTAGAGAGCGACTGATCTATTTTGTGATTTTTTTTTGCTTCCCAGGCTTAGTTTTTTTTCAAGAGTATGAATAAATGAAGGTTGATCCTTAAATCTTGCAGATCGTTTAAGTTCCCTTATAAATATTGAGACATTTTGCTGTGTTGCAGATTTGATATACGCTTCATATTTATTTCCGCCTTTAATATATTTGATAAGCCTTTTTCCTATGTCATCCGGAAGGACTCCTATGTACCTTTTGCCCTGGGAAATAAAAATCTTAAATCTTCTCTCAGTTAAGTCAACAGACTGACCTGTACGAAGTGTTAATAAAATCTCAGATTGTGCGAGATTAATAAGCTCAACGACTTTTGTTTTTCCTGATTCCTCGAGGAAAATATTGTTTACCTGAATTGTAATACCACTATCGTTTGGACCCTTGGAATCTTTTTTAATTTTTTCTAAGTTCTTAAGGGCAATTGAATTGAGAGAATCAATCTCCAAAACCTTTTGGTATGCTTTTTTGGCACTTTTTGTTTTGCCCAAAATTGTGTAGGCAAGGGCCATCCTGTTAAATGCTTCAACGTCTTTTGGATCGCGCTCAACAAGGGACTTGTTGAGTTTAATAGCTTCTTCCCAGTTGCCTGCTAGGGTTGCTTGAATTGCTTTATTTTTTGTGAGATTCATCGAGGAACAATTGAAAAATTTTACTATTCATAATTGCAAAAGTCAATATGTCAATGGTAGAATGGGTAGGCAAATACTACCAATAAGTACCAATACTACCAATAATCCAATATTGAAATATTTGTAGTATTTGGCATTTGAAATTGGTAGTATTTTGTTTTATGTCAGGACATTCCAAATGGTCAACAATTAAAAGGCAAAAAGGATTCCAGGACCTGTGGCGCGGCAAAACTTTTACAAAAATCTCAAACGCAATAACAATTGCTGTCAAGAGTAGTGGGGGAATAGGAGATCCCAGAGAGAATCCAAAGCTCAGATTGGCAGTTGAAGCGGCAAAAGAAGCAAATATGCCCAAAGCAAATATTGAGCGAGCAATTGAACGCGCAAAAACAAAAGGGGCAGGAGAGTTTCAGGAGGTAATTTATGAAGGATTTGGTCCTGGTGGCGTTTCAATAATAGTTGAGGCGGCAACTGATAATACCAACAGAACCACGTCTGAGGTTAAAAGTCTTTTTAATAAATACAATGCAAGGCTGGGGCAAATGGGCTCAACCACTCATCTTTTCAAACAAACAGGGAAAATTGAAGTAGATTTGATGGGAAAATCAATCGATATACTCTTTATGCTGGTAGCAGATGCCGGCGCAGATGATGTTTTAGACGAAAAAGATCAGGCAGTCATCTACACTGATATGTCTCGGTTTGATGGGATCAAAAACCAACTTTCAGAAACAGGATACGAGGTATTATCATCAAGTATTGTAAGAAAACCTATATCCAAAATTGAAGTTGACGGGCAAACAAGGGAAAAGATTGAGAATTTTGTAAACGATCTTGAGGAAATAGACGATGTTCAGAAAGTATTTACCAATGCCAAGATTTAGACTGCCAACAATTAAGCAAAGAGTTATTAAAAGAAATTTTCTTACAAAAAGGCAGAAATTGGTAGTTGGTGTTATTGTTCTTTCATCCGGGCTATTTTTTGTAGAGCAGTTTTTAAAAGAATCAGGTATTTATTTTGTGGCGCTTCTCTCATTTGTCACAAATATATTTCTCTTCTGGGCGCTTAAAGACGATTTGAAAAATAATTTCACAGTACAAACTTTCATTCTTCCGTTTTTCTTCACACTTTCATTCGGGCTTTTTTACCTTCTTTTTCCAGAGCGGCTTATCGTTAAAATTGCGCTAACAATAATTTATGCTGTAGGACTTTATGCGGTTTATCTTTCACACAATATTTTTGTTGTTTCATCAATCAGAACTATTGCATTACTCTCATCTGCCCGAACAGTTTCATTTATTACCACTCTTATATCTTTTTTTATACTCACAAACGTTATATTTTCACTTCACTTAAATATCATTTTCACAATATTGTTTATTGGGATAGCTACGTTTCCTCTTATAGTTCACTCAATTTGGAACTATAATTTAGATAAGGATATAAAATCGGAGATCCCCTGGGGCGTTATGCTTACAATAAGTGTTATTGAGGTGTCTCTACTTCTTTGGTTCTGGCCGTCAAGCGCAACAATAATTGCTCTTTTTCTGACGGGTTTTCTTTATATAATTCTGGGGCTTTCACACCTCTGGTTTGAAAAAAGGCTTTTTAAATCAGTTCTTTGGGAATATATTTACGTTGCTGTTGCAGTATTTCTAATGCTTCTTGTATTTACACCCTGGACGTAAGAATATTAAATAGAAAATAGTAAAAAGTAAAATTATTTAATATAAGTAGAAAGGGAAGTGGGTAAGCTATTTTAAAAAACGGAGTTGCAAGTAATTCAAAAGGTTCAGCTTAGAAACTTAAAAATATATTCAAATTGAAGCTAAAATAAAAAAATAAGACTTATATAAGGAACAGGGAAGAGGAGAGTGGTGGAGTGGCTTCAAATGATACCGTTTGATATTGGGAAGAGTGATATACTTTGATATAGTTATTAAGTCAAATATTATAGGACATAATTTAGCCTCAAAATCTATATTTTCACGAAAAACTATAAGACTTTTCACGGCGTGGAGCACGCGATATCAGCCTCATTCTTCCCAGAGCAGGGTTAGAAGCAGCCTTATTATCGGGAAATGACTAGCTACTTTCTTTTCAGATAGCCTTAAATCTACTCGATTTCCTTGTTATTGCAGGCTAAATACGACTAAAAAGAAAAAAATACGAATATCAAAATAGCAATATTTCGAAGCTAAAAATTAAAGTTTGGACTGATTTGACAGCCTAAACGAGACCTATGTGGATAACTCCTTTGAGGAGAGTATAGGAGTAATTAAGTAAATCGGTAACTTTGGTTAACAATTTCATAGGGAATATAATATTTAAGCGCTTAAATAGAAGAATACGGGCTCACTTGGTTCTCTATGGAGACATACATATCGGATTTTTAAAAGATATGAGCGCTATAGAGCAGAGATTGATTATGTCGTATAATATAACTTTTACGACTCCACGGAGGCAAGCCTTCAGGAGAAGACCTTTTTTTCTCTTGCTGTTTTGTATCATATTTTATTTAATTTTTAAAACTCCCCAAATTTCCAGCTGACTATTTCTCCGTTTTTTAACCCACTAACAATTTTGCCGCTCTCCCCCGCTATAGGATGTATAGTAATTTATTTTTTGAGGCTAAATGAGGCTAAAAATTACTTACTATCGTCCTCATCCAGCTTTGAAAGAGACCATATTTGGTATAATTTGCCAATGAATAATTCTCCCGTTGGCATTTTTGATTCCGGCATTGGCGGCCTTACCGTTGTTAAGGAAATAATTAAAATACTTCCAAACGAAAGTATTATTTATCTGGGTGACACCGCCAGAGTTCCTTATGGAACACGAGACTATACGACTATTAAAAAGTTTGCTGATGAGTTGGTGACATTCATGCTAAATAAGCGCGTAAAAGCGATTGTAGTGGCTTGCAATACGATGTCGGCTGTGGCACTATCCGGCATTATTAAGTCCTCCGGTAAAATTCCTGTAATTGATGTTATAAAACCAACTGTCGAGTTTTCTCTAAACCAAAAAGGTGTAAACACACTGGGAGTTATCGGAACGCGCGCCACAGTTAATTCTGGGGTCTATCAGACACAGATTAAAAAGAAAAATAAGGCTAAATCGGTATTTGTAAAAGTCTGTCCTTTATTTGTTCCCTTAGTAGAAGAAGGATTAATTGACAATAAAGCTACCCAAATAATTGCAAAAAATTATTTATCGTATTTTAATGATAAGAATTTGGATTTATTAATTTTAGGATGCACTCATTATCCATTACTTAAAAAAGTAATAGAAAAATCGTTCCGTCGCAAAATAATATTGATTGATTCAGCATCTCCTACAGCTATTGAAATAAAAAATATTTTGGAAAAGAATAATTTAATCCGTAATTTAAAATCAAAACCTACCATTAAACTTTATGTGACTGATGCTCCTGACAGGCTTTCTGAAACCGCAGATTTAATATTTAACGGTAAATTGCCTGTGAAATTGGAGAAAGTCAGGATTTAAACTTATTCTTATGGACCCCACTATAGGATGTATAGTAATTTATTTTTTGAGGCTAAATGAAGTTAAATTTTTATTACTATTGTCCTCATCCAGCCTCAAGAGAGAGGTTTTATCAAGCTAACCCTAAAAGATTGCAATAGCAATTATTTTAATTCGTGTTATAATCATTTAATGGCAAAAGGAATTACACCTGATAAGACTTCCAGCGTATCTGAGATTAAGCCTCAACGGAAAAAGTTAAAAAATATAAATTTATCAAAAAATAAAAAGATAATTGCTGTTTTAGGAATTGGACTGACGATTATAATAGCGCTTATTTTCTTAATAAAAGGTTTTTTTGTTGCTGCAATTGTAAACGGAGAACCTGTAGGCAGGATTACAATTATAAAAGAGCTTGAAAAACAAAGCGGAAAAGCAACTCTTGAAAATTTGATCACGAAAAAATTAATTCTTCAGGAAGCCAAAAAAAGAGGCATTAGTGTGACAGAGGCTGAAATTGATTCGGAAATAAAAAAGATCGAAGAAAGCTTAAAATCCCAAAATACTACACTTGATCAAGCTTTGGAATTGCAAGGAATGACCAGAGGTCAATTAGTTGATGAGATAAAAATCCAACTTTCCATCCAAAAAATAATCGGTAAAGACATAAAAGTTTCAGATAAAGAAATTGATGATTTTATATCGCAAAATAAAGATCAATTTCCGGAAGGAACAACTGAGGCGCAAATGAAAAAAGAAGCTAAGCTGTCTTTGGAACAACAGCTTATTCAAGAAAAAACACAGGCATTTATAGAAGAACTTAAGAAAAACGCAAAAATACAATACTTCGTAGAATATTAATTTGCTCCGTATTTAAAAAGCTAAGGAAGTTTTAAAGAGAAAACCCTTGTTTGTAAAACTCGATTGTATTTGTTACTGCTTCTGACCAGTCGGATGGAAAAAGGTTGTGATTTGCTCCGGGATATTGAAAGTAAGTGACGTCTTGAGCATTTTCTTCTAAAATCTCCACCAGCTCATCGGTCCACCAATACGGAACTTCCTCATCGCCAGTCCCCTGGTGGATTTGAATTGGAGCTTTAATCAAGTTGTAATATTTTGCAGGAGAGAATAAATCTGTATCATAAATCTCTTCAAAGTGAGATAAAGACTTTCGCATACCTTTTCCCTGATCATCATACTCATCTGTATAATATAATATGGAGTAAGGGAAGGATTTAGATACAGGCGCCCATAGGACTGTTGGATACGCCTCCCCGCTTATTGCAAGAGTTGACAGCGCGATATGGCCGCCGTTACTATGTCCCCAAAGCCCAATTTTTTCCAAATCCGCAGAAACAGTTCCCACGTAATCCTTTTCCAAGCCCTGGTTTAATGTTATTAATGATGATAAAAGAGTGAGTGCCGTTGTGTATGTTTGAAACCTTCCCTCAAAATGTACTGCAGAAGGACTGGCTGAGTCCCCAAATCCTAAAAAATCCGGAGCAAGTGTTATAAAGCCGTTTTTTGAAAGCTGACTTGCAGTAGGCTTCGTACCTGCCCCTGGTTCATAAATATCATCAGGGATAAAACCGTGGAACATAACAATCACTGGATACTCACCTTCTTCTTTGGGGATAGTTGCTAGACCTGAAACTTTTTCCATCTCATTTTCTCCCGGAGCTTTGGGAACGGAAAAATAAAAAACTTGCGAGAATGAGTCATCATCCTCGCTGATAACAGGCCCAAATGTTATTTGATTCTTTGGAAATTTGGTTTTTTTTAAATTTTCAAACGTGTAGGAAAGAAGAGGTCTTTTTATAATGGATATTTCTTCAATAATATTTTTTCTAAACCACTGATTTTGGAAAATATATAAAGATTCCAGCGCAACCACGAATAATAAAACAATACAAATCAGTCCCAATATTTTTTTCATCCTGTTAGATATTTTGTTAAGTTAAAAAATTATTCCTAATCGAATCCCATTAATATTTAATCGGATTCACAGGGCAATTATAGCAAAAGAGGAAATTCTTCCAAAACTTCGTAATTTGCGCCTGTTCTTGACAGGTGTGACTGCATCAAAACAAATGATGAAACATTATCCTGCCACAAAATTTCCTCGTCTAACTTATTAATCTCGAATTTAGAAAATGAATCAGGATTGAAGCGAGCCAAAGTCATATGCAGGATAAAATTTTTATGTTTACTCTTGTATTCGGGGAATAAATCGCCTAACAAGCTTTTGAGTTTGTATAATTCGGGTGGCACTCCCCCTTCTGCCCAAATAAGTCTTGGTCGCCTAAGATTAGGCCCAAACGTTACTTTTTTAAATTCGATGTTAAAAATACTTCCCTTAATTTTTTTTAATTTAGAAATTTGCTTGTCCACATTTTCTACATACCAAGGCGGTATTAAAGTTATATGTAGATTTTCCGAAGAGATTGCCCGGACACTATCTGCCGCAGCAAATTTCTCCTGCCAATCAGATATTTTTTTCTGAAGACCTTCGGATGCTTTTATTGCAACAAACACACGCTTTTTCACAGGGCAATTATAGCAAAAGAGAAATGTCAGTGAGGCATTGCCTTTTTATAATGTAGGAAAGCACATCTTTGTTTTTTCAGCATAAGTCATGTCGATAGCTTATTTTGGCGGTTCGGTTGTAACTACAGATAACTCACCTGGTTCAAAATTTGCATTGTTGTTTCCACTAAATCCCCCATCAGGGGTCAGGCTGCCGTCAATAAATTTACCGCCGGGCAAAGCTTCAACCACACCGAAATTAGCAGAACTCCAGGCAATGTATTTATTATCTCCGTCTACTGGAAATTCTATCCAGATACCACCTTTTGAATCTCCTGTTGCAGGATCATAACTGTCTACAGTTCTTGGATTTTTAATATAAATAACATTGCTTTCCCATGGCCAGCCGTTATATGTATTTGGCGCTGCCGATGATCCGTGCGGTATGTCAGGCCATTCTCTAATCCTTGCTTCAGAAACCACCTCGTCATTCTCGTTTGTCACCTGTTTTGTGATTTTTACCGTGCCTTCATAGATTTCACTGACAGATGGTTTTTGTCCTTCCTGACCATCTATAAACCCTCCTGCGATTATTGTCCCCGCCAAAACAGCAGCTCCACCAACCGCAGCTCTTTTTTTGCTTAAATGATGATCTTTTCCGCCTTCAGCCATATTTTAGTTATAACAAGTAACTTCTTATTATGCAAGAAAGGTTTGTCCATTTGCTTTATTTATTTCTTTGTCGTAGAATAAAAATTGTAATGACGCTTCTGCGTCAGACAATTTTGCTTTATTTTGCAACATCAGTGTTGTCGCAAAATAAAGACAATATTCTATTTGATCATGATTTTAAATCTGTCCAAACCATCCTTGATACAGTTTGATATAGAATTTTTACAATTTTGGCACTCTCCCCTAGCTTCTGCGAAAGACTTAAATAACAAAAAAATAGCTTCAAAATTTATCTTATAGTAAATATGGACGAAAAGCTTACAAAACATATTAACGAATTTCTCGAATATTTGGAGATTGAGAAGAATTGCTCAAAACTGACGATAAGAGACTACAGACACTATTTGGATGTATTTAAAAAATGGTATATAGATAATATACCGTCAAAATCTTTGGAAAAACTTGACCTTTCGGATATCCGCCGTTACAGAGTTTTTCTTTCAAACAAAACAAACGAAAAAGGAGAAGGCCTTGCCCGAGTAACACAAAATTATTATGTTATTGCACTTCGCTCATTCCTTAGATACTTAATTAAAAACGATTATAAAACTTTGGAACCGTCAAAAATAGATCTTCCCAAAACTGTCAGCCGCTCCCCTAAATTTTTAGACCGGGATCAGGTGGATAGACTCGTAACGTCGGCAGATACATCAAAAGAAGAAGGTTTAAGAGACCGTGCAATAATGGAGCTTTTATTTTCAACAGGCCTTCGCGTATCAGAGCTGACAAGTTTGAACCGCGACCAAATTAATTTTGACAGACGAGAGTTCGGGGTAATTGGTAAGGGTGGTCGAGGGCGAATTGTGTTCATTTCCGATCGTGCTTCCGAGTGGGTAAAAAATTACCTCAACAAGAGGCGCGATCCATTCAAACCGCTTTTTATAAGATATTCGGGAAGAGTTATCCCTGAAAACAATGGAGAAAAAATGAGGCTTACTCCCCGCTCTGTTGAAAGGTTGGTTAAAAAATATGTTCGCGCGACTCGGCTTCCGGTGGACGCAACAGTGCATACTCTCAGGCACTCTTTCGCAACAGACCTTTTAACCAATGGCGCAGATTTACGAAGCGTTCAGGAAATGCTTGGACATAAAAATATTGCAACAACGCAAATTTATACTCATATTACGAATAGACAGCTAAGAGAGGTTCATAAATCTTTCCACAGCGGTAATAAATAGGAATTTAAAGAGTCTCGTATGTGAGGGTGACTGTAACCTCAACGTTTGACTCGCCTGGAGTTATATTTGTTTGTATTTGCTCTTCCGGAGTCCCCACTTCCCTAGTGTCAAATGCAATAGGAGGTGGTGTTTCGCCCGAAAAGCTTTCTCTTACATTTATTATTTTTCCAAGTCGTATTCCAGATGCTTTTGCAAGTCCTTCTGCAGATTCCTTTGCTTTTGCAACCGCTTCTTTTCTTGCAGTATTTTTTAGTTCTGCTTCTTTTTCATCATCAAGGGTAAAGCTGATATTTCCTACTAAATTTGCTCCGTTTGATGTTGCCGAATCAACTGCTTCATTTACCAAGTCGATTGGAGTTTTGACTTCAAGATTCTGAGCAACAGTATATCCCGTAATCTCCTGAGATCCTTCTGAAAAATCATAGTTTGGAGTTATTGAGTAGTTGGTGGTTTTAATATCTTTTTCATCAATTTCCAATTCCTTAAGTCCTTCAATTATTCTCTCAGCAGAAGCGTTGGTTGCGTCTTGTGCCGCCTCAACATTTGGTGCGGAACTGGTTACTCCAAGATTTATCAAAGCTTTGTCAGGAGGCGCGGATGCTTTTCCCGTGCCTTGCGTTTCAAAAGGGATAGAATTATTTGTATTAAAGTTGTTAACTGTAAAAGGAATTGGACCTAAAATTTTGGTAAATGCAAAAAGAAGTATAAAAAAAAGAATTACTGAAACAACAAGAGCATTATCTCTTATGAGGTTCATTGCAAGACTTATTATATTGTATTAAAAAAAGTATAGCAATAAGGTTAGTTAATGCTGCAGTCAACGGTTACAGTGTCACCTTCAAAAAGTGCTTTTCCGTTGTTTTGTTCGCTTATAGCAAGATAAAGTCTTCCCTGCCCACATACTCTTTTTGAAATTTTCCACCAGCTGTCATTGTTTATAACTTTCTCCTCAATTATTTCTTGTTTAGGAGATACATTATTGTTTTGTATATTTTCTTCTGCAATCGGAGTCTGAATTATAACTACTTCATCCGAATTTTTAAAGTCAATATTTGATAATCCAAATATAAACATCGGAAAAAGCGCTAGTGTCCCAACAAAGGATATAACAATTACCAGTTTTTTCTTAATACTCCTTTTAGGTCTTTGTTTAACTGACTCAAAATCGTTTCCCCCTGCCCAATATTTTATTTCAAAATCTTCCGGATTTTTAATCATTTCCTGCGGAGTTTATCATACTATAAGATTAGAGTCAAATAAAATTAGGCTGTCTTTCCAGTAATTGTTAATACATAGCAGTAACTATAAGTTTAAAAATTTAATACTTTTCTTATTAAATTATTAAAAGCTGAGGGGCAGATTTAGTAAGTAGCCGAAACTAAATTCTTCATAAGAAGCGCTACATTAACAGGTCCAACACCTCCGATGGTTGGCGTAAAATATTTAACTTTTTCTTCAATTTCTGACACATCATAATCCCCTTTTAGTTTTCCGTTTTTTGAAAAAAGTCCGACACCTATTAATATTTGATTTTTGTTTAAAAGTTTGGGATTTATAATATTTTCCTTACCAACTGCTGAGATTATGACATCAGATGATTTAATTATGTCTTCTGGATTTCTAGTTTTTGAATCAATTACCCAAGGCTTGATATGATGTTTCTGAAGCACTCTTAAAATTGGTCCTCCTGCGGTCTCCCCTTTTCCTAAAACCGTAATTTTTTTGTTTTTTAAATCAGATATTCCGATACTACCCAATATTTCAAGAATAGCAAGACCAACTGGCGCATCAAAGCGTGATGTAGGATTAAATCCGTCAACGTCTTTTTCCGGATTTATGGCAAATGATATCTTATCCCGGTCAATATCCGCGGGAAGAGGACGCTGGACTATAATTCCGTGGACTTGTCTGTTGCTATTTAATTTATTAATTAGGGATATTAGGGCGGTTTGGGTGATTGATTTAAAATGAAAAAGCTGGATTTTAGCACCTATCTCCTCGCCTTTGAGTTTCTTCTGTTTTATATAGGAAAGAGAAGAATTGTTATCTCCAATAAGAATTATCGAAAGAGCAGGAGTTATACCCCTTTTTTTTAAAACATCTACTTTTTGTTTTAGTTTTTTAAGAATTTGCTGAGCAATTTCTTTTCCATCTATTCTCATCCTCAAATAGTTTCCGCATTATATACAAGTGGTTGATGCAACCATGTCATT
>Ga0155812_129_pt2 | contig 13847 bp, 10 predicted proteins | sample RifCSPlowO2_01_FD_107466 | JGI IMG/M metagenome (GOLD analysis project Ga0155812, IMG submission 107466) | Candidatus Levybacteria bacterium RIFCSPLOWO2_01_FULL_39_10 | reverse complement strand
ACTCAGGATCAGGCCGCCCAACCAAAAAAATTGCACTTAACGCTGAGTACCCGGGAGCAGTGCCAACTGCGTCTGGTTCTGGAGCAACTACGGGTACTATGACGTCTGAGGCATCTTCGTCTGCTGCGCTGTCAAATTACAGATCTTACTATGAATGGAACTCACCTGAGACTTCCCTTCAGAACTATACAATTATGGTCAGGGTTAAACTTCCTGAGGATTTCTCAGCCTGGGCAACTTCAAATGCGATAACAATAAGCTACAATACCGAGCTTACAACATCTGACACCTCCAAAATGGATGTATTTGTTTACAATGCTGATTCAACTCTTTCAGCAGCAGACAGCGCAACACCCGTTGCATATTATCAGGCAAATGTTTCAGCAACTGTAAAAACGTGGCTTAATTTATCAATTGATGATTCAGATCTTGACGCCGAAGCAAATAACGATTTAGATGCCCCGGGGGATGAGGCAATTATATTCCTAAAACTCTACTCAAAAGACAACAATCACGTTCAAGTTGGAGACATAGTGCTTTCGTATCTGGCGAAATTCTAGCGCGTAGCGCGGAATCATGAATTATGGAAGGATATAAAAATTTAACAACGTATATTTTTGCAACAGTTATTAACGATCTTAATATGCAGTTTGTGGCAAGATTTATTAATCCAAAATCAAGAACAGTTGATCAAATGCAGCAGGCAGGCCGATCCGGAAAGCAAAACATAGCTGAAGGATATACTATGCAAAGTCTTGAAAGTTACATTAAGCTTTTAGGAGTTGCTCATGGTTCCTTTAAAGAGTTGGCTGCAGACTATGAAGATTTTTTAAGACAAAAAAATTTATCAATTTGGCCAAAAGATCATCCCAAAATTAGGGCTTTTAGAGATTTTAGGGCTGTTTGGTTAAAACCTAATATTCCTAACACCCCCAATCTTCCTAAAAATGCCGAAGAAGCAGCCAATATGCTTTTAACTTTTATTCAAATGGAGACTTTTCTTTTGAAAAGGCAAATAGACGGACTCATCAAAAAATTTATAGAGCAGGGTGGGTTTAGAGAGAATTTATTTAAAAAAAGGCTGGCTTTTAAAGACAAAAAATGAGGCAGACGCTTTTAAAGAATCTGCCTCTATGTTTTATGAATTTATATTATCACAATTTAAAAAAAGAGTCAAGAAATGAAAATTGATAATTTTAAGTTATGAATAAAAAATACAAAAGATTACAGATTAAAGATTACAGATTAAAGAATACAAATCTGGCCTTTGGTTTTAGAGAAGTAAATGAAAAGACAAATATAAATCACAGGAACAATAGATTTATAAGACCATTTATGTTTATCAGGAATCAGAAATCAGAAATCATTAATCGAATTCCTGCTAAATATAAAATACTAAATACTACTAACAGGAAACGATTTGCAGGAATAATTGGAATTATTATCTTTACTCTATCTATAATCCTGTCCGTTCTTACCCAAATTGAACAGTCCAGACAGGTTATGAAACCTCCGAATCTGCCGTATCAGGAAAAAGTTGCAGACGGCGTGTGGGAGCTTAAAAATAGAGAACCGGTGCATCAAGTTCTTGCGTCTTCCAAGGAAGACTTGAACTTGAAGCAAGTTGAAAGTTCAAAGTTAAAAGTTAAAAGTGGAGAAGAAGAAGTTTACAAGTGGTATATGGAACTTAGTTCCGGGACGAAGTTTGAGTTTGGCGCTTGCCCTTCCGAAGCTTCATGCGAAGGAGGGGTGTTACCTGAAGTTAAAATTACAAATAAAGAAGGATTCTACGTGAGATATTCACCGCACAAGATTAACACAGATCAATCGGCGGATATCCGCGGATCCAATCAGCGAGAATCATTGACTTATGTAGAACCGAAGGTTCGGAATAACATCATCGAGTGGGAGATAGCAGATGGGATTACTGCCAGATATACCATGATGGAGGACAGAGTAAAGGCAGACTATATAGTTGATTCAAAAGACTCTCTTTGTCATTCTGAGGCGCAGACGAAGAATCTAGAAAGATCCTTCACTAACGTTCAGGATGACAGTTGCAGTAATCCCAAATTGGAGTTTGATGTGGAGTCGGGGAATATTAACAATAAGCCATCAGCCATTAGCAATCAGCCATTAGTTGGTTCATTAATGCCAAATGGGGACATAGCATGGCTAAGTGATTTAGATCAGGAAGTCTTCACATTCCCGGCACCTGTTGTCAAAGACAGCAGCAAGGCTCCAAGGCCAGGCCTTGGAGCCTTGGAAGCCTCTGATTATTCTTCGACCAAGGACGCCGAAGGCGGCCGCGTGGAGAAGTCTGGAGAAGATAGTTCTCGACTTCGCTCGAACAATAACAAAGAGGTAGACAGCGAATACAGTTTTTCCAAAACCAAAACCGGAGAATATTCCCTGGGAATTGTTCTGGATCCCAATGATTTGGAAAAAGCTCAGTTTCCATTGGTGATCGATCCTGTGGCTATTGATTCAGCTGCAACGGCTACCGGAACTGCATATGGAAATGGAAGAAAAATCCACAGGGACGCATGGGGGAATCTGATAGCTGTTTTTGATGGTAGTTCAGGTAATGACAGCGTTTATACCAAAGACTATGATGCTACTTCATGGACTGACGAGGCAATTGATTTAGGTACAGGATCATCTTTTCCTGCCTCAGATATAGATAGCAGTGGAAATATTCACGTTGTTTTTAGAGCGACTACTGCTTCTTATATTATTTTATATTCAAAGCTCACAGTTAACAGAGATGGAAATAACCGAATAACTTCTGTTTCGGCAGGATCAAACTTTACTATTGAGAGTCGTATGGTAATTGGAGGTAATGGTACTTTAGATAGGCCAAGTTTAATTATCGCAAATAAGGGTGGGGGAGCAGGAGTTGAAAAAGTGGCTGTTGCATATGCATCGAATTCTGGTGCCAGCACTATCCGCGGTGAAATCCGCTTTATGCAGTGTGATGTGGCGGATAATTGTACTACAGCTGCGAATTGGAAAAATGCCTCAGAGGAAATTAACGGAAACGGGACGTGCAGTGACAGCGCTACTTCAGGTGATGCAGGACTTCCAAATGCCACAACATGCAAAGGAACTGCGGATAAATTATTTGCATATACTGCAGCGCACACCATTCACCATGGTGTGCTCACTCAAATGCCCGGAAAGCCAAGAAGAACACCTCTTGCCGTAAAAGTTTATACGGCCACTAATTCTGCTTATAGAGATTTAGGAAAAACTTTAGATAACAATACCGGTACAACAGAAGATGTTAGTAGCTTTGGCTCATCAGACTACCTTTATATTGGAGATGATAAACCTTTCTCTAAAATTACTGTTGATGTTACAAACACTAATTCTACGGCTTTTACAGACATTATTACGAGACAATATTGTTCTGCTGTTTCAGCCGGGAACTGTACTACGTGGAGCTCTGTCTCTGATTTTGTAGACAGCACAAATAGGACGACCAATAGTCATGAAAACGACGGATCCATACTATTTAATGAGCCTTCTGACTGGGTCAAGGCGACAGTAGATGGTGTTGCAGATAAGTACTGGATAAGGTTAAGACCGGCTGGATCATGGGATAGTACCGTGAGCGTTGCTGAATATTATATAAATGACCGTAATTCAAAAGCTCTTTTAATAGTAGGAGGAGTGGATAGTACGGATGATTTGAGAGCTGCTTATATTGTCTGGGATGAAATTAACAACGATAGATGGGAAAAGTATTATGCCTCAGGTGGTGCGCCGTGGAGAGCGGATTTGGGGGGGGCGAGTTCGGCTCTGGATGATTTAGGGGGGAATTGGGGTACTTTTACTAATTTCCCCCTGACTGCTACAGTGGATTATAAAAATAACGCAGTTTATGTTAGCTATGTTTGTGATGCAACAGCAGAGTTTGATTGTGGGGGAGGCTTTGATACGCCCAAAGTTAAATATGCTCAAAATAATAAGGATTTAACAGTTGCTGCTAATTGGCTAAACGTTAATCTTGCAGCTGGTACAGTCGGAACAGATATTGTATTAAGTCTTACAGCAGATGGCGCAGATATTTATTTATTTTATGTCTTGGATCCGGGGACCAATTCTTATGTATTCCGGCGGTGCACAGGCTCCGGCGGAGGATTGGGAGGAATTTGTGATAACGCTTCTGACTGGGGAAGCGAAAAGATTCTGGATAACGGGACGGATAATACCCATCCTCAGGCAGTGGTTACCAAAGTTACCGGGGACACAATAGCAATTGATAGTATTTATACCACGACCACGGGTCCTGCAGTAGAATATGAGCGCCACTACGCAGATCTGGCAGACAGGACTGTGGTGGTTGCAGCAATTAGTGACAATGCATCACATAATGAATGTGAAAGTGGTACAGATGATCAATATATTAATGGAGGCGCAAATGGACTTTTCTTTGGAAGATACACTTCTTATGCAGGATGCGATGCATCTGCCAATGCTGAAAATCACGTAGGGTATAGATTTCCAGCTGTTGTAGTCGCTCAAGGCAGTCCAATTTCATCTGCCTTTATTGATTTACATGTTAATTCTATGTTCGGGACGGGGAATGCAATAGATTTTACAATTTATGGAGAAGATGTAGATGATTCAGCTTCATTTACAGCTCTTTCAAATTGTACAGTACCATGCAGCGGAGCAGTAGGTGAGAGAACCCGGACTACATCATCAATCTCACATGCAGTTCAATTTGATAAAATTACTTACAGATTCGATGTTACTGATATAGTTCAGGAAATTGTTTGTAGGGGTGCTTCTAGTGCTCAACCTTGCGTTGGAGACTTTAATGGATCAGGCACTTGGGCATCCGGAAATGATTTGACAATTCTACTGATTTCTTCCGAGGGTGGACCCAGCAATCTTGTTAATTTGGAAGAGTACTCTGGATTTAATATAAAACCTACTTTGCAGATAAATGTGGGAAGTACAGGGAAGAATTATTCGCTGGGAAGTGCAACTCAGTTGGCCACAGGATCAGCTACTCTTGCTGTTGCTGATCTGGACCATCCGCTGTCTGCATCTGAAATGGGCGCCGTATTAACGGATGACACAAATTATGCATCGGTTTCTGCCACCACCAATTATGCTTCTGCCTCTGCACAGCCTGCATTTATGTTTAAGCAGAATAATTCCAATAATACAAACGGACAGGGAATTGATGCAACAGCTGTTGTCCGCTCAAGCCTTCCTACAACAACGCATCCAATTCATATGCAAGTTTACAGGGGCGGAAGTACGGATAACTGGGTGGATGTAGCGGTAAATAATAATACTCCGGCTGGGAATGACATAACACTAAATGCAATTCCTATTATTTCAAATCCAACTGATTATTATTTTAATGAAACTCCGGGAATCGGGACACGCTACGCAGAGTGTACAGATGCTACTGCCAACTGCTGGACATACTTTCGGGTGTATCAGGAGAATCCTGGGACTTCCCAAAACGCGGTACTTGAGGCGGATTACTTCAATGTAACCTTCAATGACCTTGGGCCAAGTAAGATCGTCTTTACAAATGCCACGCGTACTCTTACACAAAATGTCTGTAATGGCGCAGGAAGTGTGTTTACAATGCAGCTTCAAAATAGCAGCAATGAAGCAACCAATCCACTGGCTACTACAGTTGTCCGGGTAACCTCCAATTCGTCAAGTTACATTGTTTATTCTGATGATACTTGTACGACTGAGGCTACCAATGGGGATTTTACCTATACTACGTCCCAGAATACCAAAAGCGTTTATATAAAAGATAACGCCGTATCAACCACATACACCCTTACCGGCACGCGGCAGTCCGGAGATACGCTGACTACAGGAAATCAGAATTATTCTATTGCAGGTCCCACAAAAGTTGTATTTACAAATGCAAATCGTACTATAAATAAAAATGTTTGTAACGGCGCAGCAAATGTATTTACCATGGAGCTTCAGGATGCCGGGGGAACTCCTACAAATCCATCAACCTCAACAGTTGTAAGGATTACTTCAAATTCGGGAAGTTATACCATCTACTCAGATGCCACTTGTGAGACCGTTGCAGGTAGTGGCGACTTCACTTTCACTACAGGCCAAAATAGTAAAAGTGTATACATAATTGATACATCAAATTCCAATCCTTATACTCTAACCGCAACGCGTCAATCCGGTCATGTACTTATTACAAGCACCCACCAGCAGAATTATGTTTTAGCCGGTATCCCAACGACAAGATTAAAAGCAGGAAGCGCAATATTTAGAAGCGGAACAAGGATAAAATAACATTAAGCTATGAAAAACAATACTGAATATATAAATATTAATATTAAACCTTCAAAGCTTTTTGCTTTGTTTCTTCTTACAGTTTTTTTTCTAAGCAGTACCGGAAGTGCGCTGGCTTCACCTCTTACTTCTGCTACTCTAACTCAGACGCCGAAAGAGGAAGTTCCGACTGAGGAATTGGAAGGCCCAGCTCTTGTCAGACGAGTTGTCGAGGAGGCGCCGAATCCTGTTATTTTGGGCATAACAGATGAAAACTCCCAAGATTCGGCAACGCCATCACCTGTTTTAATAGGCGAAACTGCTGTTCCCTCAGCCCAGATCTCGTCACCGCCTCTCATAAGGAGATTATTTAAAAAATCTTTCAAGGCAAATGAGGAAATAGAGGTAATAGTTGATAATGCAGCGTCTGAAAAAGTTACAGTCAAACTCTTTTATAATGGTGCGCTCGTTGAGAATTTTGAAGATTTTATAGAAGACCAAGGAAGCCGAAAAACCGTAGTTATTAAGCCCCGTGCCCACTTCAAGCCCGGAAAATATACAGTTGAAGTGAGCGCCGGCAGTCAAACATTAAAACAGGACTTTACCTGGGGAGTTTTAGCAATCAATACCAACAAGTCTATTTACACTACGGGAGACACTGCCAAAATTGCAATTGGGGTTTTGGATGAAGGGGGAAGGATGGTATGCGACGCAAGCCTCAAGTTAATAATTAAAAGTGAAAAGTTAAAAGTTGATGAAGAACTGAGTACGGAAAATGGGAAGATAAAGACAAATCCTGATTGTCTCAAAAGGGAAGTAAGACAAAATCCTGATTATGAGGCAAGTTACAAAATAGGTTCTGAGATCGGAAAATACGAAATGACACTTTCTGCTCAGACCAAAAACGGCACATACATGATAACCGATGCGTTTGAAGTTAATAGCAATATAGCTTTTGATGTTGAAAGAGTGACGGCAACCCGCATTTTTCCGCCCAACAAATATCCTGTGGAAATTAACATAGCTGCGAATCAGGATTTTTCAGGCACCATTGCAGAGCTAGTTCCGGGAAGTTTTGTAGTAGAAGATTTGCCGGAGAGTGAAGTCAAGTTTGAAGAAATAAAAAGCGTTTCAGAAGAGTCCGCTCAGGGAGTTTTGGGAGTGACCACTTCTCAAATCGGCCTTCCGTTTCAAGAGGAGACACCAATAAATTTGGAATTTGGTCAACCTCTTGAACACCCTTCACTTAAAAAACTTTATAAAGCTTTTAATCTTTCGGGTCATGACGGAGTGGATTTTGCAACACCTGTTGGAACACCAATCATGGCAGTGGACGGGGGGGAAGTGGTTTTATCAGGTGACGGAGCATACGGAACAACAGTTGTAGTAAAACATGAGTGGGGGAAATCCTATTACGGCCATTTGAGCAAGATGCAAGTTGAAGTTGGGGATAAGGTTGAAAAAGGAGAACAAATTGCCCTTTCAGGAGACTCAGGAATCACAACTGGTCCGCATCTGCATTTCTCAATTAAATTAAATGGGCATAACGCGCGGAACGGATACTATGGCAAAACCGATCCTTTGCCAATTCTAGGAATCCAGTCAACACTTGATCCGGAAAATCAGCTGAAACTAATTACTTGGAATGTAAATCTTAAAAAGGGAGATAAAATCAAGCTATCATATACCTATAAAGCGCCGGACATTAGTCCTGAATTTTATAAGCTGGGACCTTTGAGATTTTATTCTTCGAGTGATCCTGAGCCTGTCGAAGGAGAATCGAGAAGTGAAGAAGAAGAAGAGAGTTCTCGACTTCGCTCGAACAATAAGAAGATTTTTGAAGAGGGAAGACAATGGCAAATAGCAGCGGATCAAGTAGGGGACAAGGTGATAATTGCGTCAATTCCGCGTTCGGTTTTATCTCTTACCACCGAACAAGTGGGTGGAACCCAGGCCCATGTTGTCTTGATCGACTCTCCCAATCAGACTCCATCTTACAAATACCAATTCCTCACAAATGGCCTTAGGATTTTAGTAGATAAAAAAGACGGCTTTGGATTTGTTCAGGCAGTTTCCCAAGTCCTGACTTCCCCTGAATATATGAAACAGCAGGGTGCTCCGGGCAACTTTGTCTGGAATCCATATGGATTAAATATAAATACCACGGGATCAAATGTTTTGCAGGGATTTGATAAGCAAAATCAGCCAGACGGTTCGGTAAAATTAGTCAAAACTTATTCAACAACAGAAGAGGGTATTGCGGAGGCTTTTACAGAAACCTGGACAATTCCAGACTCAGTAGAAGAGTTTGCAGAAAAGGGACCTAAGGCAGAGTACCAGATGTCCAAAAACCGCGGAATTGTCACAACAAAAGGAGTAGAAGAAGGTACATGGCGCATGCGCTGGGAAATTTCAGGAATTTCAGATATTACGTCAGACAGCACAGACATTAAAGACTCTGAAGGCTGGCCAATAAGGACAAAAGAATATTTAAACGGCCTCATCAAAGTTGACGTAAATGACTTTGATACAATTCAAAATGATGCAAATGCATACACTTTCTCAGAAGTAGGAGCCAATAACAAAGCCGAAATCCTCTTTTTCAAAGACGGCACAACTGGGGATAGAATAGTAGACCCTACAATTGTTTCTACGCTTATACCTATCGCATGGGAAAATGATACACAAAAAAATGTTTTTTATAACGGCTCTAATTTTTTTGTTATATACCATAAAGGGAGTACTACGATATATTCAAAAGCAGCATCTACTATTGCTGGACTGGCGGGAGCAACGGAAAATTCAATTATAACTGATAAATCAAGTCCCAACATTTTCGAAATTTATGTTGTTAATGACAGTAAATTAGATATTGCTTATTATAATACTTCTTCGACCATATATGTCCGGACATGTTCTATTTCAGGTACATCAATTTCATGCGGAGATCCATCTGTCGAAAAAGAGAGTAATACGGTTACAGATATAGAAATTACCCGTACAGCATCTGCAAATAGAATTTGGTTAAGTGAGCATGATGGGATATTTAGTGCTGGTCAGACTGGTGATGCTAACAACATCACATCTTGGACAACAGAAAATGGAGATCTTGCAACCGGTAATGAAGATAGCAGTCTGATCCCCTTTAGCGGTGAGGACAGCATTTTAATGATAATTGATAATGATGGGGGAGGAACTAACAACGATGCTTTGAATTATGGTGATTGCACCGCTGGATCTGCTTGTACCACGGGAATTGTCTCTGCACTAGATAATCCTGACGCTACTAAAGTAGGAAATTTAATTCGAATATCAGATACTGATTTTAGATTTGTTTATGTAGATAATAACAGCGATGTGATTGAAGCAAAATACAATGGTACTTCCTGGACAGCAGCACATGCAACTGTACACACCGGGACGGATCAAAGTCCTGTGATGTTTTATGACAGGACTGGGAATCAATCATATGTTTTATACGAAGATTCTGCTGATGATATTTTTTATCAACTTAAGACTTGCACGAGTAACAGTGGCTGCAGTGAGAGTGCATGGGGAGCGCAAGTCAATGCAGATAATGATGAGAGTGATGCAAATAGTTTTCCCGTAACTCAAATGCATGAAGCTCCGGATGGATCTTCCAGGACTTCGCCTAGAGAATTTCCGTGGTGCTATCTGAATGCGAATAGTACAAATTTTGATATTGTCTGCGGGAGTGTGAATTTGGCTGCGGGCGGGCCTACGCTTGAGCAGACCATGCGCCACGGCAAATGGTGGAACGCCTCAGGAGTAAGACAAGCCTTTACTTTTTAGCGTTAGCTAAAAAGCGCAGAATACCGCAGAATCTGACGCGGAAGAACGCTGGAGTGGTGGAGTTGACTTATGTAAGACAATGTCTTACAATAATTTTGTGGTCGATGATATTGTTGTAGACGTTTTGATTGTTGAATCAGATAGGCCCGAGCACATCGCCAAACACAAAATAACTATTGATGAGGTAATTCAGGTTATTGAAAACGATTATGTTTATATTGAGGGAAGAGGAAAAAGATGGCTTTTGATAGGAAAAACTAAAAAGGGAAGGTTTCTGACTGTAATTATTGGAGAAAGAAGAGAGAAGAATACATATGGGTTAATAACATCACGTCCGGCTAGACGCGATGAACGAGCTTTTTACAAAGAGTTTACTATTAAAGTAGGAGGTGAGGAAAATGACCAAGATAAAAAAAACTAAAAAAACAGGGATTAAACCCATTCACCCATTTAAAACCATAGAGGAGGAGGCTAATTTTTGGGATACACATTCGGCTGTAGGTGAGATTAATGATGGAACCTTAGTAGGCTTTCACCAAGCAAATAAAACAAGCACCATTACAATAAGGTTTTCCCCTAAAGATTTAACAGCGCTTAAAAATCAGGCATTCAGAAGAGGTGTTGGGCCAACTACTCTTGCACGGATGTGGCTACTTGAAAAATTGCAAAGCTTCAAAACTTAAAATCTATGAATAAATGTTATCTATGCGGCGGAAAATTAGAAAGAAAAAATGTAAATATAGCAAGGTACTGGGGAAAAGAGTTAATTGCCTTAAATGATGTACCGGCGCTTATATGTCAAAAATGTGGAGAAAGATTTTTTGAGGCTAAAATAAGTAATAAAATAGATGAAAAAATTAAAGGAGTGTTAGAAAATAAAAAGATTATCCCCAAAATAAATATCCCAGTGGTACAATTCTCCTAGAGCTGATTTAGTTTTAATCCACATTGCAAGGAGAGGAAAGTATGAAAGTGAATTATAATAAAAACGACGATATATTAATGATAGAACTCAGTCATAAAAAGATTGATGACTCGTATGAAACTGAAAATATGATAGTTCATATCGCACAGGATAAAGAGCCGGTGCTTTTGGAAATATTCAAAGGATCGGAGCTTTTAGAAAAGGCCGCCGGGCAGCTACCTAAAGATATCATAAAAAGAATCTCTTCTTTATAGAAGTTGAAAACACTTAAGACTCGCAATAGCCCTAAATCTTAAGCAGTTTCAATTTAAAGTTATTTATCTTCCTTGACCCAAGCCATATCTTACCGTTCGCCTTACCCGCCTGCAATGCAAGCATGCTTTGCGGGCAGGCCTACTATTCGTAGCGCGGCCCCGCCTGCCAAAGCCTGGCACTGGCGGGCAGGTCTCGGAGCGATTATTGGCGGGTCTGCGGTCGCTTGGCTCCCTTGACTTTCAGGGAGGTAATTTCTATCCTTATAGTTATGGCGGAGAAAAAAACACCAATTATAAATAAGAATTCAAGAGTTTCCTCGCTAAATCCCAAGTCTAAGAAATTCCTTCTGATACCGCTTGTTGCAATAATAGCTCTTGCTTTAATTGGTATCGGCGCATATTATTTTATTAACCTTTCAAAATCAGATTCAAAAGTTTCCTCAACTCTAACGCCAGAAGAGTCTCAGAGAGTAATTGCAGCAATTGGGAAATTAATAGAACTCCCCGAAGGTGAGGAGCCGATTCTGGCAACAGTGACCGACCTTAATCTTTTAAAATCTGAACCATTTTACGACAAAGCTCAGAATGGGGATAGAGTATTGATCTATAAAAATTCAAGCCTGGCAATTCTTTACAGACCCTCATCTAATAAAATAATAAAAGTGGGCGCTGTTGCACTTGATGAGTCAACAGAAGAGGGTAGTCCTTCGGCAAGTTCATTGAGTCAAGAAGAGGAGAGCCAAACAGTTACAGTTGCAATTTATAACGGGACAAGTGTTGCAGGGTTTGCAAAAACAACAGGAGATAGTTTGACAGACAAATTTGAAAATATTGAAATTGTTGAAACTGCAAACTCGGCAGAGGATTATACAAAAACAATTGTAGTAAATTTATCAGGAAAAAATAAATCTGCAGCAGACTCACTTGCCAAAGAGCTCAGAGGTTCGGTAGAAGAACTTCCCGAGGAAGAAGAGAAGCCTTCCGCGGACATCCTCATAATATTGGGACAAGCCCAATAAATATCCAATGTCAAATGTCAAATATTTTTTATTCTTCGAGCGAGAAGCCTGAGGCGGCGAGTCGAGAAGTAAACATGAGTTCTCAACTGTGCTCGAACAATACGTTCGGCAAGTCATTCGACCGTGAACTCAGACCGAATCGGCTCAGTACAGGTATTCTTCGAGCGGAACGAAGTGAAATCGAGAAGAACACCTGTTCGAGAAGAGTATCAGTTCTCGACTTCGCTCGAACAATAAAGTCAAGCTCGAACAATACGTTCGGCAAGTCATTCGACCGTGAACTCAGACCGAATCGGCTCAGTACGGGTATTCTTCGACCAAGCGAAGCGCATGGAGAAGCATAATATGAAACGGTGGAAATGGGATGTCTACATACTGGAATGTTTAGACGGAACATATTACACGGGTATGACTTGGAAACCTGGGATCAGATATGATCAGCACTTATCAAAATTTGGAAGTAAATAAAATACACAGCAAAGCATGGAATTAGAAAACTGGCTTATCTAGAAGAACATGAAGATTTAGAAACTGCAAGAAGAAGAGAGATTCAAATTAAAAACTGGAGCCGGGAGAAAAAAAAGAAAAACTTATAAAGGATGAGTGGAAGAAAGATTGGTAGATTATTCTTCGAATGAAATCGAAAAAACATAAGTTCTCGATGCGCTTCGCTTACTCGAACAATAGTTAGTTATTGGATATTTGAAATTGGTACTTATTTGTATTATTTATAGTGGCGGCTGTGGTGGAGGACAAAAAGCCAAAGAACCAAGTTTAATATCGAAATAATAAGAAATGGTAGAGTTCGGATCAAACCAAACTCCAGAATAAATAAAATTTGAAAAACTATAGTAAGAACTATCAAAACTTCAAAAACCATCCCTAAACTTCGCGAAAATAATCTTTCAATATTTTCAAAAAGCCCCAGTCCGATAGCGTCTTTTTCAAGTGTTATTTTGAATTTAAGATGTTCGCGTTCCTTAAACGCTAGAAAATCAGATGATCGCAGTCCTTTTGCTGTCACCATAACATTAAAGTTTGCTCCATTCCTTTTCTTCCAGAAAAACTCGCCTTTTCTGTTTGTCCGCGCATTTCCGACAATTTCCTCTGTCTCCCTGTTTTGGATATAAACATTTGCGGACGGAACAGGAGCATCGTTCTCATCAAAAACAACACCGGTAATGTAGTTGGCATGGCTTTTTTTGTGATCAAATAAATAATAAAAATATGTGTGCATACCGGATAGGGGAATGTGGTGTTTTTTGGAAAAGGCGATAAGCGTCAAAAGTACAAGAGTCCCCAAAGTTACAAAAGACACAAGATCAAAAAACCTGAGAGATCCTGTGAGGTTTTGAAAATAGACTCTGGTGTTAGTAAAAAATACCTCGGTTAAAACTGATAAATAATAGTTTAAATTTCCGAGTATTCCAAGACTTGAATCTTCCAAATAAACTGTTGGGTATCCCGCGCCCTCATCATAATCAATCACAAATTCCACAGTTTGACTTTTATGTTTTAAAGACGAAACTCCTGCTTTGTATTTTGCTTTTGGAA
>Ga0155812_103_pt1 | contig 14355 bp, 17 predicted proteins | sample RifCSPlowO2_01_FD_107466 | JGI IMG/M metagenome (GOLD analysis project Ga0155812, IMG submission 107466) | Candidatus Levybacteria bacterium RIFCSPLOWO2_01_FULL_39_10 | reverse complement strand
AGGCGCAATCCCTCCCAACACATCGGTTCAGTTTGAAGTGGAAGTTCTTACAATTACAAAAGCGGATGAGGTGACCCCCTCCGTGCCAGCGGCCGAACCTGAAGAGGAAACTCCAACTCCCACCGAGTCGGAGACTCCTTAGGATCGGAGACCCACCGGGCCAGAGGCCCACTGAACCCTAATTCACTCCTGTTTTTAATTATTAATTGGTAGCTTGATATATTTTAATATTGAACAAACCATTTAGTGTTTATTGATTTTTACAATTTCGGTGTGTAATCTTGACTAAAGGCGAAATCTATATGCCCAGAAGCGCTTTTCGAATCTTCCTTGCTATTCTACTTTTTGGACTTTCCTTTTTATATTTTGCCGCTAACGCACATGCCGACACCACTCCTTACAGGAGCGCTGAGTTAGTCACTACCGATAATGTGTTTGGTTCAACAAATGTTAATTTTACAGATCTTGGAAACTGCTCGGAAACTGACGGCTTAAGTTGTAATAGATCTTTTGCGCGAGGTTATGGAAACCTTTATTTTAGGAATTTCGGAGATTTTGGAATACCGGATGGGTCAACAATCACCCATGTTAGGATTCGCGTAACCGGGAAAGCAGATGTGCCTGTTTTAGGTCTTGGCACAGCGGTATCAAGAATTGGACCACCCAATAACCTTTTTAAAGAAAGTTGTACATCTCCTGCAGATCGCTGGACAATGTATGCTTTGAATAGTTCAACAATTAAAGTCTATAACGCCACCACCCCTTTGACAAACGGCATACTATCAGCCTGTCTCTCATTTTCAAACGTCAAAACAGGTAATTTTATATTCAGAATACATTATTCAAAACCGAATCCCTGGTCTGCAAATATTGATAATTTTGAGGTGGCTTTTGATTATACTCCGCCTGAGGAACCTTCGCCAACTCCCACTCCCACACCCCCGCCTCCATTTCTGGATCTACCGTGGGACTATGAAGGAAAGAGCTTTGAGGAGGTAGTGTTTGATCCAAGATCTTGGTTTGATCACGAGTATCCCTTACAAAATGTTCCATGTTGTCAGAATAAAGTTTTAAATTATACAGGAGAATTAAAAGACGAGCCTTATAGATCACATAACGGCTACGATTATGGTTCACAAAACGGGGTTTTTCTTGGCACAGAAGTTCTCGCTGCGGCAGACGGCTGGGCAACATTTAAACCGGAAAGCCAAAGCGGAGGAGCGGGAAATGTCATTAAAATTGATCATGGTAACGATTACCAGACATGGTATGAACATTTATCTCCGCAGAGTTTGATTGTAGACTCAGTTGGCGAACAAGTATATGTGGAAAAAGGACAAAAAATTGGGGAGGTCGGTATGACCGGAAAGACCACCGGCCCACATATTCATTTTTCTGTTTTTAAAGACAGTAATAACAGCGATAGTTTTGACGACGATATTCCCTGGGGAGCAGTAGATCCTCTGGGCTGGGAAGGAAATTACGATGACCCTTGGACTCTTTTTGAGAGCAACGGCCGAAATGGTTCACAAAGCTACAACTTATTTATTGCGCGGGCTCCGAAAAAAGAAGAAGAAATTCCTACAGCAGGCGGATCCGTATCTTTGGGAGATATTTTGATAGATATATTTAGTAACACCTTTAATACAGAAGTAAAAATTATTGCAGATTACGGGCCTTTTGAATCAGCAGGATTGATAAAAAGCGTTATGCCCTCAATTTTTCTTGACGTGTTTGATAATATAGGACAAGAAGTCACGGAATTTCTTGAACCGGTTACAATTACTTATGATTACACAGACGCAGATTTATTAAATATTAATGAAGATTCGCTAAAGATTTACTGGTTTAATGAAGCAACAGGAGAATGGGAAGCCTTACCTAGTTTTATCGACTCTATAAATAAAACAGTATCATCACAAACCACACACTTTTCGCAGTTTGCGCTGATGGGAGAGATAAAAGATTTAATTCCGCCAACAACAGATGTAAATATCTTTGGAGAGAAAGGAGAAGACGATTGGTATCGGTCAGATATTAATATAGAGCTTAACAGAAATGACAATGACGGTGGCGTGGGCATGCAGTACACTCTTTACACGCTTGATGGAAGTAATTGGCAGGAATATACAGCTCCGATCTTATTTTACGACGTAGGCGAACATAGTGTGACTTACCAATCTTTTGATAAAGCTGAAAATACTGAAGAAAGAAAAAATATCACGTTTAACATCGATAAAACTCCTCCGATTATGACTTCAAATCTTTCAACTGATGGAAATCCTTATATTTCTGGAACATGGACAAATAAAAATGTTTTAGTGGATTTCCAATGCACAGATTCTCTTTCTGGCGTTTCTTGGGTTACAGATCCAATTCTTGTATCAACCGAGGGGAAAAATCAATCTGTTACCGGAGAATGCAGGGATAAGGCAGGTAATGTGTCAGCTATTACTGCGGATGGAATAAGTATAGACAGAACCCCTCCCCTTATATATATCTGGCCGGACCCCTCCATTCTCTGGCCACCAAACGGAAAACTGATTCCCGTGATAATTGAAGGGTTCATTGAGGAATCGAATTTATTGACTAAATCAATTCAAATAAAAGATGAATACGGCGAGGAAATGCCAACTGTTAGTGATTTTGGAGATATTATCTATCTTAATGCTCAAAGAAATGATTGGGATTTTGACGGGCGAGAGTATATAATAAGTATTGGGGTAGAGGATTTGGCAGGAAATAAATCAGAAGAGCAAACTAAAGTAGTTGTACCACATGATCAAGGTAAAAAATAAACACAGAAAAATATTTTTTTTAATAATTGCAATTCTAATTGCGTTTTCTGTAGTATTCTTTCTCAGTTTGCAACAAACAGGTACAGTTAAGTATATAAGTGAAGATTTAAAAATATCCTTTAACTATCCTAATAGGTGGTATGTGGATGAGAAAGATTATGATATTATTTTAGCTTCTTATCAAACAGAAATAGGAGATAATAGTAGACCAAATTCTGAACAAATAAAAATTTTCATCGACAAATTTAATATTGGTTGTCATCAAGATATAGAGAAAGATCTTATGGATCCCGCATGTGGAGAGGGAGGACCAGAAGTTCCACTTAATGAAATAGTCTCCAAAGAAACAGAAGATTTGCCTGGCGGGACATTCTACAAATATATTATTAAATCGCCCACAAGCGACGAAGAATTTACGTTTTACCTTTTAGAAAATGGCGATAGGATTTTGCAGATTTCCAAAGAGCCGGATCCATCAGCGTATGAAGAAGAGTTTGAAGAAATCATCAAATCAATCAGATTTTTATAATTAATCTGAATCCCTGACGAAACTAAATGCTTCCAGCATATTTTTATAGATATTATCATAGTTATTCTTATATTTTCCTTCCGAAACAATATACATAATTAAAACTTTGTCTTCGCGGTCTTCGTAAGGTAAAAATATATTTAAAGTCCTCCCATACTCTGGATTTAAGAACTGATACCCACTTATCCCGTTTGCCAATAATCTAGTTACCGGATAAGTTGAGTTACCCTGATTGTATTTACTTTTTTGATCCGCAAATTCCTTAAGATTAGTATCAGGATTTTTGTTTGCAGTGAATATAGTTATAAATAACCCATCGTGGAATTCCGTTCCCTCATTTTGCGTTGGTCCATAAATCCAAAAATCTACAGCATTTCCTATTGCATCTGGATCAATTACCCGCTCTTTTACCGGACTGGAAACAACTTTCATATCTGCAGGATAGGACATTTTCCAACCTGATTTTTTTTCGTAATAAACCTTCATCGGAATTTTCTCTACACTCATTGGCAGAAAGGTGTTAAATAATTGAGCCTTGTTAATTAAAAGAAGAGATAGGAATAATAAAGAGATAAGAATCAAAAGGATCTTTTTGCTGGCAATTAATTTATGTTTATTGTTTTTGGACATTAATTATATTGTAATACATTATTTGGATCAGATAGCGCAATCTTTCAAATACACCGGGGAGTAATCCATCAAGCGCTATGCGCTTATATGTGCTATAATAGAGCTGGATTTAAATAAACCCTCCTACCTCTTTTTTATTTAACTCTGGTTATTATGCCTAAAATTGGAAATTCAAAAACATACTCCGATTATCCTTGTGACAGATGCGGAAGCAAAAGGCGTGTTTCCAGAACCTGGACCGAGAAAATCTTAAATGATAACGGTTTTATGCTCCTTGAACACACTCAGACTATTTGCACCAACAAAGATTGTCAGGACAAATTTGAAAAAGTTTTGTCTGAGGAGACAGAAAAAAGAGAAAAGATTAGGCTTGAAAGAGCAAATAACGCACTCAGAAAAACCAACATCAAAATCTCCCCCTAGTTCAAATTTTAAAAACTAATACCAATTACTAATTGCTGACTCCGGTGATCCCGGTTTTATGTCTTGCCGAATCTTGCCAGATATTGCCGAATCTTGCCGAACAGACTTTATTTACCCTGTTAAATTTCTTCAGATTTATACAGGGCAACCCTCTATCTTCAATAATCTACTTTCTATCTTCTATATTCTACCGTCGAGTAGAATTAAGTCTTAATTCTTAAATCATCAATCATTAACCATTTGTTTTATTCTATAATAACTTCCTTTTGTTTCTCCTGTTTTTTCCACGAACCCTTTATCGGTAAGTTTTTTTAAGTCATATCTGAGTGTACGCTGCGGTACTTTTAAAAACCTTCTTTTTATCGTGTCAAAAGATACAATCTTGTGATCCTTAATAATATTTAAAATTTCTTCCTGTCGTGGAGGCAGAAATAAGGTCTCTTTTTTACCGGTCTCATCCTCAATAAGTTTTTTTATTTTCTCGATTTCAAATAAATATGCATTAAGCATAAAAACCAAATAATCATTAGTTTTTGTTAATCCCTGATCCAAATGAAAATAATATTCTACTTTATTTTCATCCAAGTACTCTTCATATGGAACTCCGAAATTAAAATTCCAGCCTTTTGCTTTTAATATCAGAGAAATCAGTAATCTTCCCACTCTTCCGTTCCCGTCTAAAAAGGGATGAATTTTTTCAAAAAGTAGGTGAGAGACAAAAGCTTTAATTAAGGGAAATTTTTCATTATCACTTTCGATATATGTTAATAATTCATCCAGTAATTTCGGAACTTCAAAAATTGAAGGAGGCATATATACCGCAACGCCTGCCTGATTGAAAATTGCGCTTTGTTCTTTCCTGAAAAATCCGGCCTCAGAATCTACGTTCTTTAAAATAATTTTGTGAATTTTTAAGAGTATATCTTTTGTAATCTTCTTTGTCTTTCTAGATTCAATAAATTTAGAGGCTTCAATAATGTTAAAGATCTCAATTTTATTTTCCCCCTTTGGTTTTTCAGATGATATGTCATCAAAATTTAGAGGGTTTCCTTCAATACGCGCTGAATAAAGAGAGCTTTTTAAAAGACTTACTCTTTGAATTCTATCTTTAATATTTCCGGGAATTTCTAAGGTCGAAAAATGTATTTTATGAGCTTCAATTTTTGTGATTATATCTATCATTTCCGGAGTAATTGTATAAGCGGGTGGTATTTTCATAAGAATATATTACCAAATGTTGCCGAATCTTGCCAGATATTGCCGAATCTTGCCGAATAGACTTTATTTACCCTGTTAAATTTCTTCAGATTTATACAGGGCAACCTTCTATCTTCAACAATCTACTTTCTATCTTCCATATTCTACCGTCAAAAAGAATTAACCCCTTCAACTTTACGAACTTTCTAACTTTTAACTAGTGTGCGATCCGCTCGGGGATTTATCCTGAGCGAAGCCGAACGGACTCGCGTCTCGGCCTCAAAAAAAATCCTTGAACTCCACCACCAGGCAGGATTGATTAATGAATGGGGTTAACTACCCCGTAAACTCCGGAGAAGTTAGATAAAGAAAAGTTCCATTTGGTACTCCAGTAAGATCTTGTAGATTTCCACCAGCTCCACTGGCATAAGCCATCAACATATAATACGTTACATCTTTTAGAAGCATAATATTTTCTTTATTTTCCTTATTTTCATTAATAGCTTTTTGCAGAACTGCCAAGACACTATAAACCACTTGTTGTTCAGTGACTGAGAGAGGAAAATGAGTATCTATTGTTCGGCTGCCGTTTTTCCAAGCAAAAAGTCTTCCGGAAAGAGTTGTTACCACGTTTGATTTAGGGAAATCAGAAAAATTAATAACATCATTAACTCCTACTGCCTCAAAGATGTTCAGGTTGTCGTAGCCTTTTTCTATTCCCTTTTGATTTATTATGTTAAACATTTCCAATAAAAATTGTGAGGCAAATTGAGAAGAGCCTTTAAAATTAAATACTACTTTTGCCCAGTAACAGGTAAAAAATCTTATGTATTCTAATTTTATCGGAGTAATTCTGGGGTTTATTTTGACAGATACAGTATCTTTATCGTCGAAATAAATTTCGTAAGATAGAACGTCAGTTCTTCCTGAAAGCGCACTAAAAAGTCCCATTGTGCGGCAGATTATACTCCCGGAAATTCGTAATGTAAAGTGTTTAGATTGACAGAATAGGAAAAACAATTAGAGGATTATTTTTTCTTATCCCGCCAAAGGAGAAATAAAATAAGAGTTGGGATTCCGAGTATGAAGAGTACTATAAATAGAATAAATGCCGGAAATCCTATTATGCATCCCAAGCTTTCGTCTGTACAGCCGTCTACGTTCTCTGCAAATAGAAACAGCCAAAATAAGAAAGAGGAAATGGTATAAATACTAAGTATAATTTTCTGTGTCTTATTCACGGATTGGTATTATACCAGAAAAATGCAAGCCTACCAAACCTCGCTTTCCAGCCTCAAAAAGAGTATAATTCCCATATGCAAGAAGAAGAGTTTGATCAAAAACTTAAAGAAATTGATAGCAAAATTAGCTATATGAAACAAGTTATAAATGGTAGAAATTACCCAATTCAAAACAAAAAGGCTGCAGGAAAAAGTCTATCTGAACTTGAAAAACAACGAGATAAATTATTATTTAGGTTGTGACTGACAAATAAATATAACTCGGCAATTTAATGATTACATGTATATGTAAAAGCTACTCTTCTAATTGAGGCGGATCAAAGAATGTATCGTTAGGATTATCAGGAATACATGGTGAGCCATCCACGCACTGCACAGGAATCTTCCATTCGACATGAGGAAAACAAGTACCATTTTTCATTACACTTAAATTTGCAGTTGCAACGTCAAAGCATACATGAATTATTTTTTCAGGAGTGAATCCTTTTTCTCCGATCAATACGACTCTTCTGGTTTTTGATGGACAATTTTTATGAATACTAAATCCATCATCAAATGCAAAAAGCGCTCCATTCCTATGTTCACATACAGTTGTGATTACTGGTAAATTAATCTGAGCGCTAATTGTTTTTGCGATGAATAAAGAGGACAAAATTATCAGAGTGAGAATTGTAAATTTAAATTTTCCAGTCATATTGCTCGCTGAACAAATTATATCAAGTTTAGAATATTTCAAATCAAAAAATCTATCTTTTTTGCTACAATCGTACTATAATCCCACAAATGAATAAGAATCTGAGTCGCAATAAAATTGCAGAATCCATCAAAAGACATAAGGGCGTGGGACACAGGGCTAGATTAAGAGAAAGATTTTTACAGGGCGGACTTGATGCATTTCTTGACTATGAAATTGTGGAGCTTCTCTTAACCCTTGGAACGCCATTCAGAGATTGTAAGGATATCGCAAAAGAAGCAACCAAAAAATTTGGAACCTTAAGAGAAGTATTGGATGCATCACCTGAGGATTTACAACAGGTTAAGGGTATTGGACCGAATAACATATTTGGTCTTAAATTATTCCAAGCAATATCAGAAAGATATTCAAGAGAACAAATTCCACAAAAAAAGTTACTTAATTCATCAGAAGCAGTAGCCAAATTTTTGCAAAAAAGTATTGGTCGAGAAAAAAGAGAACATTTTGTCATTTTATTTCTAGACTCAAGAAATAAATTAATAAATAAAAATGTTTCAATTGGTTCTATTAATTCAAGCATTGTTCATCCCAGAGAAGTGTTTAGAGAAGCAATAAAGGCATCAGCGGCCCAAATAATACTTGGTCATAATCATCCCTCAAACGATCCAGAACCATCACCAGAAGATGTAGGAATTACAAGGCGACTTGAAGATGCATCAAGAATATTTGGTATTGAAATTCTCGATCACATCATTGTTACAAAAAATAATTTTTCTAGTTTACGAGAGAAGGGTTTAATGATTTAACTATGTCCGATATTAAAAAACTGACTGATAGAATTAAAAAATTTCGTAACAAAAGGAATTGGAGACAATTTCATAATCCTAAAGATATATCGCTCTCTTTAGTTTTAGAAGCCACAGAAGTAATGGAACATTTTCAATGGCGAAATGATGTTGAAATTCGCAAACACATTAGAGAACATAAAGAAGAAATTGGCGAAGAATTAGCAGATGTTTTGTATTGGATATTATTAATGAGTAGCGATTTAAAGATAGATATTAAAAAAGCACTAGAAGGTAAAATGAAAAAAAATGAAAAAAAATACCCAATCTATAAAGCTAAGGGCAAGCATGAGAAATATGACAAACTTTAACTATGATTCTTTATGATGAGACAATAGAGAACTTTAATGAAGACGTAATGCTAAATCGCATTGCAGATCGCGCTGCTGATAAATATACTGCTTATTACAAAAGAAAACCAGGGGTATCGGAGTATAGATCATGGGCAAATTCATTAGCAATTTTAAATAATAGTTTTACCTATGCTGGTCTTAAGGACAATCATATAGTTGTTGAATATGAACTTCCATTTGCCTCGACCAGGATAGATGTATTGTTATTTGGATTTGATATTGAAGGAAATGAAAATGTTGTTATTTTAGAGTTAAAGCAGTGGTCGAATGATAGCATAAGAAAGTCAGACATAGAGGGTAATGTAAAAGTCAATTATCGAGGCTCATGGGCTGAAGTAGCTCATCCTGCCCTTCAAGTTCAGGGATATTATTTTGGTTTAAAAGATTTTATTAAAATTTTCGAAGACGAAAATGCCCCCAAATTGAGTGCGTCAATATATGCACATAATTATTCTAAGAAAAAAGATTCAGTTCTTAGATCATTAAAGTTTTCCGATTTAATAAATACATATCCAATTTTTTCAAAAGAAGAAGCGGTTGAATTAGGAAATTATCTAAAAGAACGTCTACAGAGCGGAAAAGGACAGATTGTTTACGAGCGTTTTGCCAGAAGTCCGATTGGGCCATCTAAAAAACTTCTTGACCACACTAATGAAATGATAAACCAGAGACAAATATTTAATTTAATAGACGATCAAATACCAGCTTATAATTTAATAATGCATAAAGCAAAAGATCTCTCAAAATTAAAAGAAAAGACTTTAATCATAGTTAAAGGGGGACCAGGAACAGGTAAATCTGTAATTGCTTTAGAAGTAATGGGAGAATTGTTACGGCAAGGTAAAAAAGTTGTTCATGCTACTGGTTCGTCAGCCTTTACAAATACTCTTAGAGGAATTGTTGGATCTAGAGCGAGAAACCTGTTCAAATTTTTTAATAGCTTTATTTCAGCAGAGGCAGATTCTTTTGATATCCTAATTTGCGATGAGGCTCATAGAATTAGAGAGACAAGTATAAGTAGATATACTCCCCGAGAGCTGAGAACGAATTTACCCCAAATCGATGAACTGCTAAGGCTTGCCAAGCTTAACATTTTTTTTATCGACGAGAATCAAATTGTAAGACCCAGTGAGATTGGAAGTGTCTCTTTAATTAAAGATGCTGCAAAGCGTTTTGGATTAGAGGATAAAAATATCTTTGGGTTTGACTTGAAAACACAATTCAGGTGTTCTGGCTCCGATGCCTATTTGCAGTGGTTAGATAAAGTTCTTGAAATTAGAGAATCGGCTATTGCGGAATATGATCCAAAGATGCAATTTCGAATTTTTAACTCTCCACAGGAGATGATGGAAGAAATCCGAGCCAGAAATAAAGAAAAAGAAAATTCAGCAAGAATTGTAGCAGGGTTTTGTTGGCCATGGAGTAATCCAAATCCTGATGGGACTCTAGTAAAAGATGTTGTAATAGGTGATTTTGCTATGCCATGGGAAAAGAAAGATGAATTTTGGAAATGGGCGACTGATCTAGAGGGCATGGAACAGGTTGGAACTGTTTATACAGCTCAAGGGTTTGAGTTTGACTATATAGGGGTAATATTTAGCAACGACCTTGTTTATAGAAAATCAGAAGGGGGATGGATTAGTATTCCTAATAATTCGTACGATTCGATGGTTAAAAGAAACAACAGTGAGTTAACAAGACATTTAAAACATGTGTATAGAGTTTTAATGTCCAGAGCTCATTTAGGAGTTTATGTTCATTTTATGGATAAAGAGACTGAGGATTACTTTAGAGAAAATTTAGAAATTGATGAAAATTAGAGATGACATTTTAAGTTACCGGGAAATGTGTGACACTGAAAATGTCCAAACTCTTCAGAGAGGAATGAATTTTCACCTCAATAATTCTTATTCAGTTATTTTAATGTCTCAAAGATCGAATGCTCCGTACAGCGATAGAGTTCATGAAGATGGAATTACAATAGAATATGAAGGCCACGATGTTATTAAAAAAGCCTACAATCATAATCCAAAATATGAAGATCAACCCGACTTACTTTCTTCAGGAAAATTGACTCAAAACGGACTGTTTATAAAAGCAGTTGAAAAATACAAAAAGGAAGGTAAGAATCCGGAAATTGTAAAAGTTTATGAGAAAATCCTTCCAGGAGTCTGGTCTTTGAAAGGTTTCTTCGAGCTTATAGATTATAAAGTTGTATTTGATAATGGAAGAAATGTTTTTAGATTTATTCTTCGCTTATCTAAGAGTCAAAAATATGAAAGGTCTCTAACAAAAGAAGAGATTTTACATACAAGATTGATCCCAACAGAAGTGAAAAAAGAAGTTTGGAAAAGAGATAACGGAAAATGTGTTCTTTGTTCTGAGAAAAGAAATCTACACTTTGATCATGATCTTCCTTTTTCAAAAGGTGGAACAAGTCTATCAGTAAAGAATGTAAGACTTCTTTGCATTAAACATAATCTAGAAAAATCAGCCAAAATACAATAGCCTCGATTGCTTTATTTTAGCCTCGAGAGTATAATTAGCCTCAATAATCTCTACGGCCTCACGCCGGAAGAAATAGCAGTTGTGGAGGATGAAAAATGAAAACTAGTATTTTACTTGTCAATTTTAGAGAAAAAGAACAGGAAACGGTTGCAAAAATGGGTATTGATGTTGACTTAGGTTATATAAGTGACGCTTTTTCCACCATCGCTAAAGATGGCTCAAGTAATCAAGGAGCCTCCTTTTATTCACCGCTTGCCATTTACGAATATAAAATAATTTTTGTTAAGTTAACAAAAACTCCACCGCTTAAGGATAAGTTTGAGGATAAAGCAAAAATAATTAGCGAAAAACAGATAATTAATTTTTTACAATACTGGCATAAAAATAGAGGTATTTTAATTGTTTTAGCTGAGGACTGTAGTTTTAGCACTCTCAGCATGCTGGGCATACCACACGCAAAACTTACTGATTCTAGTGGTAATGATAAAACAGTAAATTTCGCTTTAGAGGCAGAAGAAAGACCTTTGAGAATGGTACTCGAAGACTTAGAGCCTCTTATTAAGATTCCTCCCTCAAAATATATAGAGATAGAGCAATATGAGTCCAAAAGTAGTCAGAAAAATTGGACTATTTTTCCAGTTTATGTTAACAGAAATGATGAAGAAGTCGGCATTTATTTTAATTGGGGTTATAGTTTTTCAAACGAAGATAGGCCGGCCTTTTTAGTATTACCTGCTTATAAAGATTACCTTAGAGTTATTGTAAAACTACTGAAAGCACTCGCAAAAATCTATCCTGAGTTTATTCCAGAAATCACAGATATTGATTGGTCGACAGATAATAAGTATTATCCCAAAGAAGTCTCAAATATTGATCAAAAGATAAACGATCTTGTCAATGAGACGAAAAAAAAGATCGCAACTTTCCAGGAGAGAAAGGTCAAAGCTAAAGAAAAATATGCCTACCTTCATGACCTGCTAACTGAATCAGGGGATAAATTAAAGGAATCAGTAATCATAACGTTAACCAATATTTTTCAGCTGGAGGTTGAAGATATGGATAGAACGAGGAAAAGTGACCTTAGGGAGGACTTGCTTATTAAATATAAAAATTTAATTATATTAGCCGAGGTTAAGGGTACTCGTAATTCTTACCCATCAATTACTTATGTAATACAAGTTTTTAAACATTTACTTTTAAAAAACAAGATTAATTATCCAGATGTCATTGGAGGACTTATTGTAAATTATGATTTAATACGTAATCCAGCGGATAGATCAAAAGCCTATACTAAACCAGAAGAAAATGAACAACTCACAGACATAATTTTTGTAGATACCCGTGTATTATTTGATCTAGCCTTAGCAGTATTAGATCACGAAATGTCACCAATAAAAGCAAAGGAAATTTTACTTCAAAAAGGAAGAGTTAATTTCAGTCTTAATCAGTATATCAAAGAAATTAGTAACAAAAATGAAAACTAATTGGCCGGTGAAAAAATTAGGAGAAGTATGACTTACTCAACCATATTTATTATTTCGGGTTTGGGAGTTAATACTATTGCTTCATTAATAATGCTGTATCCTTATTTAAATATAAATCGATATGTTGATGATGATCTAATACTCAAAATGAATATGAAAACCGGTAAATATTATCAGAAGAAACATCTTAAAAATAGAAGATTAGGTATAGCTGGATTTAGTTTATTTGCATTAGGGTTTGTTTTCCAAATTCTTGGAATTCTTCTTCAAATATGAAAAATAATTTCAAAATACTTCCAATTCAGCGTCTTTGATAAACTTGTGTCTAAGATGTATAATGGTGGGCAATAATCATAAATATGAATAAAATTTTTACTTTATTTTATATACTCGTATTTTTTATCATTGCATCAGTATATTTAATTAAGCCAAGTTATGCAGCTAATTATTACATTACTTCGTGGACAAGTGATTTGACAAACACCACATATTATTCTGGTGATGCAAGTGGGACTTCATGGTATAGTCCCCTTACAAATACAAGTTATTATAATTTTGATGATGGTAAAAGCGGTTCAATCTGGCATAGCGATTTAACGGATACTTCTTATTACTCCGGTGATATTTCAGGTACATCTTGGAATAGTTCACTCACTAATACAACTTATTATAATTTTGATGATGGTTTATCATTTACGGAATGGTATAGCCCCTTAACAAATACAAGTTACTTTAGTGGTGATATTTCAGGTACATCTTGGAGGAGCGGACTCACAAATACTAGCTACTACAATATTAATGATTATGATAATGGTTTAGGCAATTACGGCTCTAATTATTCTAATCTTTATGATTACGATTACGGGATTAATACTTATGATTATTACAATTATGACCCTTATGGATCTTCTTACAACAACTACGATTATGATTCATCATATGATTATAGCTCTGGTCTTTATGATTCTTTAAATGATAGTTATGACCCTTACGATTATAGTAATAGTGGTAGTGGCTATAGTTCAACTTATGACTACAATGATTACAATCCTTATGACTATAATTATGGCAGTGGATATGACTCGACTTACGATAATGGCGGATATGGTAGTAGCTATGATTATGGTTCAAGTTTGTATAATTATGACTACGGAAACAGTTATGATTATTTCGGATACTAATTATGAATAAGATTGCAAAAGCCTTCATGGCCTTAACTGTATTGATCTTTCTCGCGTTTATTTCATTTATGATGTTTCTTAACTATGTTCAAAAAGAAGAAGAGCTTCAAGTCGAAAGGGATATGTTAAAAGTTCAGGATGAAGCACATGTTGATAATCTTTTTACTGTATATCAAAACAATATTTCTACATGTAGTAGACAAGCTAGAGAGGCAGAAAGAGACGAAGCTTTTATAAAAGAGAATTGTATTAAACCAGTTAATGAATCAATAATTGGCCAGTGGCTGCAAGAAAGAGGATACGGTTCATTACTAGAAACAGCAGAATAAATTATATTATAAAATCGCCTATTTTAAACTCCTGATTTGACTTCTTAGCCGCAGAATTGCTTTATTCTGGCCCCTTTTTTTAATTCTGCTTCTGGGCCTCGCTTCGGCTTACTCAGTGCAAGCGCTCCGCCCGTCCTATTCTA
>Ga0155812_114_pt1 | contig 14804 bp, 15 predicted proteins | sample RifCSPlowO2_01_FD_107466 | JGI IMG/M metagenome (GOLD analysis project Ga0155812, IMG submission 107466) | Candidatus Levybacteria bacterium RIFCSPLOWO2_01_FULL_39_10 | reverse complement strand
CACGTGAACAGATTACTTCAAATATCACTCAAAATAGCGTATAATAGCAACAAAGATAAGGCGGATTTATCCGCGAAAAAAAATGAGTGAAGAAAAAGATATAAACCTCGGAGAAATAAGAAAACGATATCAGCCTCTAAGAGAAAGAACGGATAGAATTTTACGTGACTCAGGCATAAGTGAAGGTCCTGAATTCAGAAAAGCCAGAAAAAAATTTACAAAAGAAGCATATTTGGCAGGCATTGATGAAGTTACACTTCTACCTATTCGTAGTTTGTTTGAAACGAGACTACAAGAGGAGTTAGATAGATCAGAAAGAAACGGTGAACCTTTAACCATGGGTTTAATAGACCTCAATTTATTAAGAAAGATAAATAAAAAAGGGTTGCCAGAAGGTGATAAAGCACTAAGAGCAGTTGCAGAAAAGATCTTAGCAAGCATCAGAAGAACGGATTATGCAGCAAGATACGGAGGAGATGAATTTGCAGTATTATTTCCCGGATTAGATGTCAAAGATATTAACGCATGGTGGACGAGGTTTTATACAGGAATGCAAGCTATCCCATATACAGTTACCGCAAGTGCAATGACTATAGATAGAAAAAATCAGAGTGAAGTTAGAACCAGATTAAGTAATAATATTAAACAAACAAAAGAGCTAAATGGACACAAGTCGAATTCATTTTTAATGGCTGCATAAATATGGCTGATTTTGTTCATCTTCACAATCATAGCGAATATTCACTTCTTGACGGTCTGTCAAAGATAGATGACATGGTACTCCAAGCAAAAAAGCTTGGAATGAAAGCTATTGCAATTACTGACCACGGCAATATGTACGGCGCTATTAAGTTTTATCGTTCGTGTATAGAAAACGGGATAAAGCCGATAATAGGCGCAGAGATTTACATTTCAAAAAGATCCTACCTAGATAAAGAGGCAGGGCTAGACTCTGATTCAAACCATTTAATTCTTCTTGCTAAAAATAATACTGGCTACAAAAATCTTATGAAAATTATCTCAATTGCTCATCTTGAAGGCTATTACTATAAACCAAGAATTGATATAGAAACATTAAAAAGTCTCAGTGAAGGTTTAATTTGTTTATCTTCCTGCATTAAAGGATATGTTTCAGAGCCTCTATTGGACAACAGAGAAAAAGAGGCGGAAAAAAGAGCTGTTGAAATTTCTCAAATATTCGGTAAAGGTCATTTTTATCTTGAACTTCAGAAACATTTAAATGTTGAGGGACAGGACGTTTTGAATGAAAAACTGGTCGCGCTCTCTGAAAAGCTTGGACTCCCTCTTGTTGCTACTAACGACAACCACTATGTTCAAAAATTAGATGCTGAGGCGCAAGAAGTGCTTCTTTGCATTCAGACTCAAACATTTCTATCAACTCCAGGAAGAAAACTCACAATGATCTCCTCTCCTGATTTTTATATAAAGTCCCCTGAGGAAATGACCGGACTTTTTGTTCAGTACCCTCAGGCTATTGAAAATACAGTAAAAATCGCCGATATGTGCAGTGTTGAGATTTCTTTGGGAAAATGGATAATGCCTGAGTTTGCAGTCCCAAACTATTTATCAACAGCCAAGTATTTAACTAGTTTGGTTAGTAAAGGACTTGGTATGCGATACAAGAAAATTACAAAAGAAATTCGTGAGAGGTGTGACTATGAACTTTCAATAATTATTGGAAAAAAATACGAAACTTATTTTCTGATTGTTGCTGATTTTGTTAACTGGGCAAAGGATAATGGAATAAGTGTAGGGCCTGGTAGAGGTTCTGCTGCAGGTTCTGTTGTATCTTATGCACTCGGCATAACAGACGTTGATCCTTTCTATTTTAATCTTCCTTTTGAAAGGTTTTTGAATCCGGATAGACCATCCGCCCCTGATATTGATCTTGATTTTGCAGACACTAGACGGGATGAGGTAATTGAGTATGTGACAAACAAGTACGGAAAAGATAAAGTTGCCCAGATCATCACTTTCGGAACCATGGAAGCAAGAGGTTCGGTGAGGGATACTGGAAGAGTTTTGGGTATGCCCTATTCCGCTCCTGACAGAATTGCAAAAATGATTCCTCCCGGCTGGCAGGGACATGCAATGACAATTGATAATGCTCTTGAACAAACTCCAGAGCTCAGGCTTATCTATAACACCGAATCTGATACAAAAAGACTTTTAGATCTTGCTAAAAAACTTGAGGGTGTCGCTCGTCACGCATCAGTACACGCTGCAGGAATTGTAATTTCTGACAAAGAACTTACCGAATACACGCCACTACAGCGCGAAACAAAGGGAGATAAAGTGATAACCCAATACGACATGTATTCAGTAGGAGAGGACGGAGTAGGGCTTCTTAAGATGGACCTTTTAGGTCTTCGGAATTTAACTATTATTGAAGAAGCGCTTAATTTCATAAAAAATAACAGAGATCGCGAAATCAATATATCACTAATTCCATTGGATGACAAAAATACATATGACCTGCTTTCTGATGCAGAAACAACAGGAATTTTTCAACTTGAGTCATCAGGAATGAGAAGATACATAAAAGAGCTTAAACCAACATCAATATTTGACCTTATGGCAATGGTTGCGCTTTATAGACCGGGGCCAATGGCAAATATCCCAGAATATATTGCAAGAAAACATAAAAAATCAAAAATCAATCTTCCCGATGAAAGACTAAGTGATGTTCTTGTCCAATCAAACGGAATGCTTGTTTACCAAGACGATGTGCTTCTTACGACGATTGCGATTGCAGGCTACAACTGGCTGGACGCAGACAAATTTAGGAAAGCCATGGGCAAAAAAATTCCAGCTGAAATGAACAAGCAAAAAGAAAAGTTTATAAAAGGAAGCGTTGAAAATGGACTCTCTCCAAAAAAAGCAGAGGAAATTTATAATTTAATCGCTCCTTTTGCAGGATACGGATTTAACAAGGCACATGCTGCTTGTTACGCAACTATCGCTTACAGAACCGCGTATCTTAAAGCAAATTATCCGGCAGAATTCATGACAGCTCTTTTAACCGCCGAGTCTCGGGGAACAACCGGACCTGTAAAAAACGAGAAAATAGCGCAAGCTATCTCTGAGTGTAGAAGACTAGGTATCAAAATACTTCCACCGGACATAAATCGCTCAGACAAAGACTTTACAATTGAAAACAAGAAAATGATAAGATTTGGTCTTTCTGCTATTAAAAATGTCGGCGATGCTGCAATTAGTGATATTCTTAAAAATAGAAAAAGAGGCAATTTCATTTCTTTTAAGGACTTTTGCGAAAAAAGTGACCTTTCAACAATAAACAAAAAAACCATTGAAAGCCTTATAAAAGCGGGTGCAATGGATTCATTCGGAAATAGAGCATCACTTCTCGCATCATACCAGAACATTGTTGACCTAACTGGAAAATCCAAGAAACAGAAAAGCCAAGGACAAGTAAGTCTTTTCGGAGAAAATGAGACCGACAAGATAGAGAATCATAACTCTCCCGCAATCATTGAAGATTTCTCAGACATTGAAAAACTGGCATTTGAAAAAGAATTTCTAGGTTTTTATCTGACATCCCACCCCCAGCAGAAGAATTTGGAAGCACTTATTGCAGTTGTTTCCCATACTCTTGACCATCTTGATGAAAATAATGAGGGAGAAATTGTTAAGATAGGAGGCATAATTGAGGCAACTCGAAAAATTTTTACAAAAAAAACAGGAAGCGAGATGGCATTTATAACATTGGGGGATGAGAAAGGAAAAATTATTGAATGCATAGTGTTTCCCAGAATTTATGAAAGATATAAAAACCTAATTAGCAAAGACTCTCTAATTATTATGGAAGGGAGAATTGATACAAAAAACGAAAGACCAGTTGTTATTGCTGAGAAAATTTCAACTCTTTAAATATTCTCCTTGACTACGAAGTAAGCTGCGAGTTAGAATATAATTGATCATGGCATCGTTTGCGCCAGAGGTAATTTTCTACATCGGAAGATTTCCTATTACAAACACTGTCATAAATACCATCCTAGTAGATGGTTTTTTACTGCTAGTCGCCTTCTTAACAAGGCGAAATCTAGCGCAAGTTCCAGATAAATTTCAGAATTTTATGGAATTTATTGTGGGTGGACTGCACGATTTTGCAGGAAGTATTGCAGGCAGCAAAATCAAGGTTATTTTCCCCTTTTTCATTACTTTTTTCATATTTATACTTGTTGCTAACTTAAGTGGGCTAATTCCCGGTGTGGGAACAATAGGATTTTATGAAACTTCTATAACAGCAAGCGGGCAAGAAACTCATTTTGTTCCGCTAAACAGGCCATTAACATCTGACATTAATGCAACATTTGCTCTTGCCATAGTGTCTCTTGTTGCAACTCACGCATATGCAATAAAAACGCTTGGACTTACCGATTATTTAACGAAATTTTTCTCATTTATTCCATTTCTTATATCTGTTGCTAAAGGAAAACCGAAAAATACAATTGACTATAAAGATCCACTTAGTTTATTCATTTCATTGCTCACTCCATTGGTTCTTATTTTTGTAGGGTTTTTAGAACTTCTCTCTGAACTTGTAAAAGCCATCTCGCTTTCTTTTAGGTTATTTGGTAATATTTATGCGGGAGAAGTAGTAATATACACGGTTAATGATATATTCGCGTTCATCTTCCCCATCCCATTTCTCATTCTTGAGCTGATTGTGGGCGTAATTCAGGCATTGGTGTTTGCAATGCTCACTATGGTATTTATGATTATTTTGTCAACATCACATCATGAAGAATCTAATGTCGCCGACCCGGAAGGGTCTTCGACCCAAAGGGAGGTGAGTCATTAGTGGAACTTAGTGTTTCAGGAGGATTGATAGTAGCAATCGGCGGAGCAATGCCTGCAATAGGCATCGGCATTATTGGCATGAAGGCAATGGAATCAATCGGAAGAAATCCGGACGCATCAGGAAAAATTCTTCCGGCAATGCTTCTTGCTATGGCATTTGCCGAGGCAATCGCAATTTACTCACTGATTCTGGCATTCGTCGGATAATTTAGAAAATATGGAAGTATTACAGCAGTTAGGATTTAATCCTATACTTTTCGTAGCACAGATTATAAATTTTTTAATTATTCTTTTCATACTTAAAAAAATTCTTTATAAACCTCTCCTTGATCTTCTCAAAAAAAGAGAGGATGAAATAAAAAAAGGACTGAAAGACAAGGAGGATGCTGAGGTATTACTTTTAAAAACCCAGGAAAAGGAAACTCAAATTTTAAAAAGTGCCAACGAAAAAGCAAAAAAAATACTAAGTGACGCAAATGACGAAGCAATAAAGATACGTATAAAAGCTGAAGAGCAGGCACTAAGAGAAAGCGAAAAAATACTAGATCAGGCGCGAAGAACAATTGAGCAGGAAGAAAAAGAGGCAGAAGAGCGCTTAACCCGAAAAATCGGTGCACTTTCTCTTTCTCTTCTTCAAAAATCCCTAGTTGGGGTCTTCGGAGAAAACGAGCAGAACCAAATCTTAAAAAAAGCAACAAAAGAACTTGAAAGAAAAAGATTATTATGAAAAGAAAAATAATTAAAAAACTTGCAAAAAAGAGTTTCACAAAAGATAAAATTGATGAAAAAAAAGTAAATATGATATCCAATCTTCTTAATAAATCCGATTTAAAAGTGTATATAAAAGACCTAAAAAATATAAATTCTGAAAAAATTGTAACTGTTACTGTTGCAAGCGAGGATGGGGTTGATGAACTCAATGCGTACTTTAGGAAAGTTTATCCTAATAAAAAAATAGTTGTGAATACTGATCCAGAGCTCATCAATGGGGTAAGAGTTGTTGACAGTAATAACGAATATGAATTCTCTCTTAAAAGTTTTATGGAAGATGCTTTTAAATTAACAAATGATTAGTGAAGATCAAATTATAAAAAATCTTGAAGAAAGGCTTGCGGACTTTGATAAAAATCCCAAAGTCCAAAACGTAGGTTTTGTTGAAAAAAATACTGACGGCGTTGTTACAGCAACTGGCCTTACCAAGGCTTTTATGGGAGAGTTGGTAGTTTTCCAAAACGGCACAGCAGGTGTCGTTTTAAATTTAGATGAGGACGAATTATCAATAATTCTTTTGGGGAAAGGAGACTCTATCAAAGAAGGTGATAAAATTAAAACAACAGGAGAATTACTTTCAATTAATGTTTCAGATGATGTTTTGGGAAGAGTTTTAAATCCGCTTGGAGAAATACTAGATGGAAAAACAAAAATTAAAAAAGGGCTTCTTATGCCTCTTGAAAAAATTGCACCCGGAGTTATTGCAAGGGAACCTGTAAACACATCCCTTAAAACAGGGATTAAAGCAATTGACGCAATGTTTCCAATAGGACGCGGTCAGCGTGAGCTTATCATTGGAGATCGAGGACTTGGAAAAACCGCAATTGCTGTTGATACGATTATTAATCAGGAACAGTTTGCAAAAAAAGGATCCAGTCTTAAACCCGTTATCTGCATTTATGTAGCGATCGGCCAAAAACGATCGACTGTTGCACAAATCATAGGAAAACTTGAGGAAAATGATGCTATGACTTATTCGGTGGTTATTGCAGCGTCTGCATCAGAACCCGCAGCATTGCAGTATTTGGCTCCATACGCAGGTACTGCAGTTGCAGAGTACTTTATGGAAAAAGGCAAAGATGTCCTTGTTATCTATGATGATCTTACAAAACACGCATGGGCATATAGGCAAATATCACTTGTTCTTAAGCGTCCTGCGGGAAGAGAAGCATACCCAGGAGACATTTTCTACCTTCACTCCCGTCTTCTTGAAAGATCTGTTAAATTAAATGAGAAAAATGGCGGAGGATCAATAACATCGCTTCCCATAATTGAAACTCAGGCAAACGATATTTCTGCATATATTCCGACTAATGTTATATCAATTACAGACGGACAGATATTCCTACAGTCTGATCTTTTTAACAGCGGGCAAAGACCAGCAATTAATATTGGCACCTCCGTATCTCGCGTCGGAGGAGCAGCTCAAACTGGCGCAATGAAGTCTGTTTCGGGAAAAATGAAGCTTGAGCTTGCCCAATTTATCGAACTTGCAGCATTTTCACAATTCGGCTCAGAGCTTGATCCTGAAACTGCAAAAACACTGGAGCGAGGTAAAAGAACACAGGAAATGTTAAAGCAAAACCAATACGTGCCACTTCCAGAACCATTTGAGATTATAAGCATCTGGGCAGTTACAAACGGCTTTCTTGATGATATTGAAATTGAAAAAATTACCCAGTTTGAGAAGGATCTGCATCAGTTTATAGGAAGAAACTATCAGAAGTTAATTACAACACTTGAAAACGGCGAGAAATTATCAGAATCCGTTGTTGAAACACTTGAAAAAGCACTCAAAGAATTTAAAAAAATAAATAATTAAATACTTGTAGAAAGTATTATCAAACTGTGGCAAATTTACTAATTCTTAAAAGAAGAATAAAAACAGCGCAAAATGTTGCAAAAACAACAAAAGCAATGCAGATGATTGCGGCAAGCAAATTAAAAAGGGCTCAGGATTCTGCTTTATCCTCTCGTCCTTATGTCACAAAATTAACTGTGATATCAAAGGATCTCTCCTCAAAAGTTCCTGAGGAAAAATTGAATGACTATATGAAAAAGCAATTAAGCATAAATAGCAAGCTTCTAATTGTAGTTGCGCCTGACAAAGGCTTATGCGGCGGACTTGTTACAAATTTAACCCGAGAGCTGGTAAAATTTGCAAGAGAAAATAGAAAAGTTACGTGTATCACTGTTGGCAAAAAAGCAAAAAACTCTGTTAGTCTTGTAGGAGGAGAAAATATTGCACATTTTGATATCGGCACAACTCTACCCTCTTATGATTTAGTCTACCCGATTATGAAATTGGTTGATGAATATTTCTTAAATAAAAGGGTATCAGAAGTAATTACGCTTAACACCAACTTTGAAAGTGTGTTTTCGCAAAAACCTATTTTTAAAAAACTACTGCCTGTAACTTTTGAGGAGGAAACACGTAATAATGCATCAACTATTTTTGAACCAAAACCGGAAGAAATTTTGCCGGGACTTATTAGACATTATCTTGAAATGAATGTATATCAGGCCATGCTTGAAAATTACTTATCAGAACAGGGAGCTCGTATGATATCTATGCAGAATGCCACAGATAACGCAAAGGAAATTATAGAAGAATTAAAGCTTATTTATAATAAGGGCAGACAAGAAAAAATAACTAATGAAATACTAGATATTACAGGAGCAGCTGCATATGTCTAAATCAAACGATACGGGAAGAATTATAAAAATAGCAGGACCGGTTGTTGATGTAAGATTTGGGGGTTCAATCCCAAATGTTAATGAAGCGCTCTCAATCGATCTTCCGAACAAAAGGAAATTAATACTTGAAGTTGCATTCATAATTGGAGACAAGGAGGTTAAAACACTTGCTCTAGGTTCAACAGACGGGCTGAAAAGAGGAATAGAGGTTAAACGAACCAAATCACCCATCAAAGTGCCAGTCGGTATGCCCACGCTTGGCAGAATTTTCAATGTCCTAGGCGATACTATCGACGGCGGAAAATCACTTTCCAAAGGAATAAAATATGAGCAAATTCATAAAAGCGCTCCTCCTTTAACAGAACAGGAAACAAAACCACATATTCTAGAAACAGGTATTAAGGTCATTGATCTTATTGCGCCTTTTACAAAAGGCGGGAAAATTGCGGTTTTTGGAGGCGCAGGTGTTGGAAAAACAGTTATTGTTAAGGAACTCATCAGAAATATTGCAGTTGAGCACACAGGACACTCGGTTTTTGCAGGTGTTGGTGAAAGAACTAGGGAAGGAACTGATCTATGGATGGAAATGAAAGATGCAAAAGTTATGGACAAAACTGTCATGGTATATGGCCAGATGAACGAACCGCCTGCAAATAGACTAAGAGTAGCGCTCACTGCGCTTACTATGGCCGAATTTTTCAGAGATGAAAAAAAAGAAGACGTGCTTCTTTTTATAGACAACGTTTTCAGATTTGCCCAAGCTGGAAGTGAAGTATCAGCTCTTCTTGGCCGAATGCCCTCAGCAGTTGGATATCAGCCAACTCTAGCTTCAGAAATGGGAGATCTTCAGGAAAGAATCACATCTACTAAAAAAGGCTCAATTACGTCAGTCCAGGCAGTGTATGTGCCTGCTGATGATTACACTGATCCTGCTCCAGTTACAATTTTTGCCCATCTTGATGCAACAATCTCTTTGGAACGATCTATTGCAGATAAAGGCATTTATCCAGCAGTCGATCCCCTATCATCTACTTCAAGAATTCTTGATCCTCAAATAGTCGGAGAAGACCACTACAGTGTTGCACGCGGCGTTCAGAAAGTTCTGCAGCGCTATAAAGACCTTCAGGACATAATTGCAATTTTGGGTATGGATGAGTTGTCAGAAGAAGATAAATTAATTGTTGCAAGAGCCAGAAAAATTGAGAAATTCTTAAGCCAGCCTATGTTTGTTGCTGAAATCTTTACAGGAACAGCGGGAAAATACGTAAGTGTTAAAGACGCTGTTACAGGTTTTAAAGAAATACTTGAAGGAAAGCACGATAAAATCCCCGAGAGTGCTTTTTATATGGTAGGAACAATAGATGAGGCAGTTAAAAAAGCAAAAGAAAAATGAATCACGTTAGAAAATCAAATCTAAGTCACAAATCTAGAAACACAATGTATCGTCCAGGAAGGAGGAGTTTTCTAACGGGATGAAATTAACAGTAGATGTTCTTACTCCCCAATCTCAAGTTTACTCAGGTGAAGCAGATGAGGTTATTGCTCCAACTGTGAATGGTGAAATTGGAATACTGCCCAATCACATTCCCCTTTTAACTCAAATTCTGCCAGGAGAACTTAGAATAAAAATCGGAAATAAAACCCAATCTATCGCAATTCTTGGAGGCTATTTGGAAGTAAGCGGAAACAAAGTAAATGTATTAGGTGATTATGCAGTAAGAGCCGAAGATATTGAAACAGCAAAAGCAGAACAAGCAAGACAGCGTGCGATGAAGTTGAAAGAAGAAAAAGTAAGCCAGCGTGATCTTGCAGAAATTGAAGCAAGCCTTAGAAAATCTTTACTTGAGCTCAAAGTCGCCCGCAGACACAGGTCAGGAAAAACCTCCTAATTTGCCCTTTTCCAAGGATTTATCTAAAATATAATATACTTTTGCCGTTTTAGCTCAGTGGTAGAGCAGCTGTTTCGCCTGCCCGCCATCGCCGACATAGCTCAGAGGCAGAGCAAGTGTTTCGTAAACACTAGGCCGTTGGTTCGATTCCAACTGTCGGCTCAGGATTTGCAGGCGGGTAAACAGCAGGTCCTCGGTTCGATCCCGAGAAACGGCTCTGCAAACGGCTGAATTTTCTGGGATAAACCATAGGCTGTCGGTTCAAGTCCGACCGTTGGCTCAAATATTTATTTAAACATGAGAAAATCACGTCTTTCCAAAATATCTGAGAGAAAATCAAAACAGAATTTGTTAATTACCATAATCGGTATAATAGCAATTTTGTTTCTGTTTTTTAGATATGGAATACCATTTCTTGGAAATATTGGATTCTTTTTCGGTCAACTAACCTCAATTACCAATGACTCATCAGTTAATAACGAAAACGATGTGCACGTTGCCTCTCCCGGACTTGATCCAATTTCTCGTGCAACTTCACAGTCGGAAATTACGATAAAAGGAACCGCAAGTCCAGGCTTAACTGTTGAGCTATATCTAAACGGTTTTAAAGAAGAAGAATCAATAGTTAATGATGAGGGAAACTTTGAATTTTTGGTTACTCTTACTGAGGGAGAAAACATAATAAAAGCAAGATCTGTTTCAGATACAAAAGAAAGCGATTTTTCCCAGTCCCAAACAGTTGTTTATAAAAAAACAAGTCCTGAAATCTCAATCGACTCACCCGCTGACGGATCAGAGATAAAAGGAGAAAATCCAATTACTGTAAAAGGTCAAACTGATCCGGATGTATCAGTAACAGTAAATGGATTCAAGGCGATTATAAACCCTGATAACACTTATTCGTATAGTCTGTTACTTCGTGAAGGCTCAAATGAAATTAAAGTGGTTGCCGAGGATCTTGCTGGAAACAGTACTGAAAAAACTATAAGTGTTGCTTATTCTCAGTAAGACCGGCAATCAAAAAAATCCACGCCATAATAAAAGAATAAATTAAACTATTTATAAAGAGACTATTTACAATAAGGCCTGCAAGTGACACAACCAAAACAATTGCCATATCATTTTTCTTAAGGTTAATAAAACCAAGTTTAAACATTTTAAATAGCAAATATAAGTAAGCAATAAATCCGGGAATTCCAGCTGTTGCCAAAATTAAAATTAAGCTGTTATCAACCCCAGCGCCGGCGTGACTTGGGCCGGTAATTGACACGTCCTTAAAACCGTATTTTTCCCTGGCATACCTAAAGGTATTGAATCCCACCCCCAGCGGATTTTCTTTCGCGATAAAAAGTCCTTGCCTCATTGAAGCAAATCGCTGAGATGCTGAGTATGTTCTTAAAAGGTTTGTATTTTCAATATAAAATCTTGGGGAAAGAATTATAAATGCCACTGCAAATGCTCCAAGTACCCCCAGAATTACCTTATAATTACGTTTAATAATCGAATAAGTAAGAGCGCTAACTGTAAGCATTAACATTGCTCCCCTTGAATAAGTTAAGATTACTGCAAAAAACGTTGTTAAAACGGCAAAATAACCCATGTAGATGTTTTTAAATAGTTTGTCTTTGTAAACAAAAAAATAGATAAGAAAAAGTACAAAAATAACTCCTGCAAAATTAGGATCCAAGTAAGAAGATACCATTCTATACATGTGGTCGTCCCAACCCAAAAAATAAAGATTTTTAAGATTTGAAAAGAAAAAGAACTGGAGATAACCAATAGCAAGTATTACAACACCTGAGATTGTCATGAATTTGTGTGCATAATCTTTTCCCAGAGAAGACAAGCTTGCAGAAACAAAATAAATTCCTGTATAGGCAATCCATCTGATAAGGTAGAGTGAGCCAATAAACAGCTGATACTTTTCATAATTTAAAATATTAATAAGAAGTGAAAAAACTGAGGCTAAAATAAAAATTATAATTGGAACTTTAAGGAAAAAGCTTTTACCCCATATTTTTTTTAAATAATAAACGGATAAAATAATTACAGCAAAATCAAACAACCCAACGCTTACTCCTCCAGGAAATTTTACTTTTGCAAGCTCTCCCAGAGCAAATGTTATAAAAAATAATGGAAGAAATATTTTCAAAAAATTCATTAATTTATATCTTTATAAACTTTAACATTTGTTGTGTCATTTTCATATACCAATTTCCAATTATTATACCTTTTTGGTAAATCTGTGTTTTGGGCTGCTATATAGTTAAACGAGTCTTCAGGCTTAAGATACGACTCGTGAACAAACGGGAAATCAACATAATAAAGATTATGAAATCCGATAAGAAGTACCTTGTCGTTTTCTCTGATATTTTCTGCAAACCAACCATCTGTATCATAAAAATCGCCAAAGTCAAAATTTAAATTTTTCGTTAAAAAATCTCCTTTTGACTCTTGTCCAAAGACTACGGGCAGAAAGCGTAATGTTGCAATTCCTCTATATAGAATTGAAGAAAAAGCGATGATAAAAACTATAATAAGCAGAGTTTTTCTAATGTATGTGTTTGATTTTAAAATAAGAATCGAGCAGAGAGTGGAGTATAATGCAAGATAAGGTATCATATATCTTCCCTCAGCTCCTACCTGATAAGTCAAATACCACAAAATTAATGACAAAAGAACAAAAATTGATAAATATTTTGATTTTAAATTTAATGACGTAAAGTAAATAAAAATTAATGGTAACACAATAATATAAATGGGAGAAATAGGATCTGGAGATTTAATAAAAAGAATAGTGTATTCTCTTAAAATATTTAAGAAGTTAAATAGATCTGTTGTTGATAGTGAATAAATGTTTGTAAGAAAAGGGTATATAGGATTATTTGTATAAAAATAGGAGAAGATTATCCAAGGAGATAAAACTATCATAAAAGTAGTTGAGTACAAAATGATGTCCTTAAAAATACTTAAAAAATTCTTTTTTTCTACAAATCCAAGTATCGTAATAAAAACTATAATCAAAACAATATCTCTAATACCCAAAAGCTTAGTTCCCGCTGCAAAACCTAAAAATAAGGCTGACAGAATAAGGTCTTTTTTGTTTTTTGAACTGATGTATCTGAAAAAACTCCAAAAAGAAATAATTTCAAAAAATGTCCATATAAGATCAATATAAGATGCTGTTGATTCCCACAGAACCACTAAATTTGAATAAAAGATTAAGACGGAGAGAAGTGCAAATTTTTTTGAAACAAAAATTCGTGAAAAACCGTACAAAGATATTAAACAAAGTAAACTGAAGAAAAAATGAATAAACTTGGTGAGAGTAGTGCCGTCAATAAATAAAGCTGAGATATAGAGTATTTCCCCCATCTTTGGAAGTGCAGAATAATAAAGGAGACCTCCTGGGATAAAAGTAATTTTCCCAATGTCAATATACAATTTGGGAATTGTCAAATGGTACCAAAGCGCATCAAAAGAGATTTCGGGTATAAAAATTCCAATAAAGTTAATTAGTAGCAGAATAATAATTATTGAAACAGTAACCAATTCAAATTTATCTTGCGATATTTCCTTAATCGATATCTTCTTAAGCTGTGTTACAAATTTGTTTTTTAATAATTTTATGACAAGAAAAACCCATATTAAAGTAATAAGAAAAACAGCATTTTTAGTGAGATAACCAAATACTCCTATCAGGAAAATGGCATATGAATATGAAGCTATTAAAATTCCTAATAAAAACATATATTCCCTCTGCAGAGTAAATATAAAACGTAAAGCAACAAAATAAAAAATGCCCAAAGTATAAAAAGGATGTTTGGGAATTTCTTTAACATATGGTTATTCTAACAAAAAACTGTATAATTTTTATTGACATTAGATGAAAAAAAATAAAATTAAAAAAATATCAGTTCTAATACCTGTATATAATGAAGAAAAAACCGTTATGCCGCTTCTTAGAAAAGTTGAAAATTTAAAACTCCCTGGAATTGTCAAAGAAATTATTATTATTGATGATGGATCAACGGACAAATCAGAAACACTTATAAAAAGCTTCATATACAAAAAGAAGGGTATTAAACTTATATCGTTAAAAAACAATCAGGGAAAAGGAGCTTCTTTAAAAAAAGGCTTTTCTTCGGCAACTGGAGACGTTCTTGTAATACAGGATGCAGACCTTGAGTATCCACCAAAAAATATTAAATTTCTTCTGAAACCTATTCTAAAAAATGATGCAAAAGTTGTCTATGGGTCAAGAAAATTAAACAAAAATAATAGATATTCTTCATTTGCTTATTACCTAGGTGGTGCTTTTATTAATTTTTTAATTGCAAAATTTATAAAACAAAAAGCTCTTGATTTTATTTCAGGATCAAAAGCTTTTAAATCAGACGTTATAAAAAAAATTGGACCATTAAATTCTAAAGGATTTGAATTCGACACTGAAATAAGTATAAAAATAGTAAATTCCGGATATAAAATTGAAGAGGTGCCAATCATATACAATCCTCGTTTACATAAAGACGGTAAAAAAATTCGCTGGTACCACTCATTCAGAATTATATGGACGATAGTCAAATCTATAAATTAGTGACT
>Ga0155812_123_pt2 | contig 15152 bp, 12 predicted proteins | sample RifCSPlowO2_01_FD_107466 | JGI IMG/M metagenome (GOLD analysis project Ga0155812, IMG submission 107466) | Candidatus Levybacteria bacterium RIFCSPLOWO2_01_FULL_39_10 | reverse complement strand
GGATTTGCTTCCGCCGAAATTTGCCTCATTCAAATGGAAATAGTCTCCTTCAAAGTCCCTAATTTGCCCTGTTGCATTAATAGCTGACAAGCCTTTTTGGGCATTTTCATCCTCTAAGCTAAATAAAACGTGTTTTTTCCCGATTTCTGAGAATCCTGTTTGGATCAATGGCCCCCAGTACTGACCTGGGGATGAAGAAAGTGCTTTTTTCATAATTGCAAGCATAAGATCTCCAATTATGCTTTTTCTATCCTCTCTTACATACTGCACTCTGATTCCTGCAAATTCCAAAAGCTCGTATATTACCTGCGGGCAATCACAGCGTTCATCAGTTTTTGTCGTATAGGTTTGTCCGTTCACCTCAATATCTCCTAAAACATTCATGACCGACACAAGGGCGTGAGTGTCAAGCGCAATTATTCCGTCAACATCAGGTGCGCCGGCTGCCTTATCATAAAGCTTCCTAAACTCGTCCATAGACTCCTGAAAATCTGGGTTAAGATTGCTGTCTCTTAAATTAAAAAGCGGCACTTTTGGAAGATATTTAAGAATTGGAGGGGGCGCTTTCTCCTTTCCTGATATTGAATCATCCAGTTTATAAATATCATCAGATGAGTCAGCAGTTATAACACCCTTGTCCACTGTAAAAACAGCATATGCAGTTATAAATCCGCCGGTAGGCCTAAGCTCTTTGTCGTTTTGGAAAATCACAAGGTATTTTTTGGGTTCTTTCTCACCCAAAAGCTCGGGGAGTACTTTTATAAGAGGTCTAGCATCATCAATAAAGGTGGTTCCCTCATCTGCTAGCGTTCTCATTTTTACAACTCCGTTTTTTACCTTACCTCCCAGGATAAAGGCAGGATAATGATCTGGGTTTACCTCATCAATTTCCACCTTAGCTAATTTCAGAGAATCCGCAATCTCATCTATTTTTGGCGTAACTTTTCCCATTGTTGCAACAGCAGTCTGAATCCTCTGCTCAGCTGTTCCTCCTGTAAAAGTCCCCTCTCCTTTGAGTCCTAGTACGTCTGCATATGGTTCAACGGATGCAACAAATACATCTGCTGCATCAAGACCATGAAATCCTGCATTAATAAGATGCTTTGCATCGTTATAGTAAATATTTGGTCCGGGAATAAATCTGACAATAAAAAGGAGTCTCATCTTACTCTGGGTGTCCGAAAGAGCCTCCCTGGTGTTTTTAAGCTCTTTCTCAACCAGTGCAATGTCCTGATTTTTAAGAGCAACAACAGTTGTATTTACCTGAGCATAAGTTTTTTTGGCAGATGAGTAAACAAGAAGGGACGGGACTGCAATAAGAAGGAGGAAAATAATAAGAATTGCCAATAAAACACTCAGAATTTTCTTATTCTTGATGTTTTCTAATTTTCCTAATCCAAGTTTTGCTCCCCGTCTTGATCTGTCTGGCTGAGTAATTTCTGGAGATTGATCAGTAACGGAAGAGCTTGGGTTAGGAGAAGGCGAGACTAGCTCAATCTTCTCAAATCCTTTCATGTGTTTTATGATACAGGTTTCACGGTTTGACTGTCAATAATTCAGAGAGCGCCGCGGCCTGAGATCATTGCCCAGGGGGTTTTAATTATTATTTTTATATCATAAAAAAGCGATCTGCGCCTAACATAATCAGCATCCATTTTAATTCTCTTATCAAAGTTAATTTCTGATCTTCCGGACACCTGCCAATAACCTGTAACGCCTGGCTTAACAGATAGCACAATTTCAACCGCTTTTCTTGTATCAGGATATCTTTTTTGCTGTTCGCGCAGTTCGTCAGGATAATAAGCGCGGGGACCGACCAAGCTCATTTCCCCTTTTAAAATATTTATAAATTGTGGTACTTCGTCCAAAGAGTGTTTTCTTATGAATCTGCCGACACGTGTTATTCTTGGGTCGTCTTTAAGCTTATAGCTTCCTTTTTTATAATCTTTGTAGAGTTTGGTAAATTTCGGGTTTTCGCGTAAAAGTTCGTGGGCATTTTCAATCATACTTCTAAACTTATACATTTTAAAAAGCTTTCCGCCTCTGCCAACACGTTCTGGGGTGTCTGCAAACACAGGGCCTTTTGTATCAAGTTTTATGGCAAAAGCGACAATCACAAATACGGGCAAAAATAAAATAATAAGAACAATGGAAGAGGCAAAATCAATTATTCTTTTCAAAAGTTCGTAGTATATGTTTTTTTTAATTTCTTTGTACGGCATATTATTAAAAATGATTATTTTTCATGTGTATATAAAATTTATGTAAGATGCTCGTGGGGAGTTCCAGCCATATTTTCAACTAATTTTTTGATTTTAGGGACAGATGATTTTGGACAGACTAAAACTACGTCTTCTGTTGTTATAACAACCATTTCCGAAAGATCGATCCCTACTGTTAGCTGCTTTGTATAGTTAAAAACTAAAGAGTCCCGGCTGTCCTCAACCAAAACTTTCCCTTTGGTAACATTTTCATCCGCTGTTTCTGAGAGCGCTTCCTTGAGAGCCTCCCACGCACCTACATCACTCCAGCCAATGTCAACTGACAGAACTACTCCGTTTCTTTTGTTTAGTTTTTCCAAAATTGCATTGTCAAATGAAATTTTTTCAATTTTGGGATAAATCTTTTCAAGTGCTTCAGAAAAATTAGCTGTATCATATAGACTTCCAATCTTACCAAGATCGCGGTGCAGGTTCGGCGAAAACTCTTCAAAACAATTCCACAAAAACTTGGGAGTTGTCACAAAATATCCCAAGTTCCATGCATGTTTTCCGTCTTTTACAAATCTTTCTGCAGTTGAAAGGTGCGGTCTGTATTTGAATCCAACAAATTCAAATACTGGAATTCCCTCTGCTTTATCAATTTCATTACCGAACGAGATATAGCCTAAGTTTTGGCTTGCAAATCTTGGTTTTTGTCCAATAAATACTATCTTATTGTGATCTTTCTTAATAATTTCTTCTGCTGCATGCAAAGCTTTCCTGAACTCATCCTCTTTTTTTACAAGGTGATCGCTTCCCCAAAGAATAGCAAACGGGACGTTAGGCCATTTTTTTGCAAAAATTGAGGTTATAAGCCCGACTGCAGGACCAACGTCGCGCGTCTCAGGCTCAAGTATGAGATTTTCTTCTGGAAGCCTGGGAAGCTGAGCGAGAACCGTATCTTTATAATCTTTAGAGGTTGATATATATATGTCGCGCCACTCAAACTCTGGAATAAGTTTTCCTGTCGCAATCTGAATCATTGACTTATTACCAACAATCTTCTCAAACTGCTTAGGTGTGTTTTTGCGAGACAACGGCCAAAGTCTTGTGCCCACTCCGCCTGCGAAAATAACAATCTTCACCCTGTTAAATAAGATTTAAGCCTATTTTTTAAAAACATCTTTCCTAAGTATGTTTTTAAATACTTTTCTCTATGAGTAGCATCTTGCTGATTTAAAGAAGCTTCATAGTAAATAAGCTTAAATGACCCCCTTTCTTTAGTTGATCGAACAAGTTTTTCTTCATGCTGCTTAAATCTTAATTTTAAATCTTTCGTGTAACCTGCATAAAACTTCTTATCTTTATCAGATTTTAATACATAAACATAATAAAACATATGATTTAAAATTATTTAACAGGGTAAATCTTCAATTTTTTTTCTTCCAAAAATCTCTCAAAATTCTTCTTAAAAGCATCGTATGAAAACTTCTCTGCATGTTTTTCTATGACCGCAGTATTATATATCTTCTCATCAAATTTTTTCAATGCACCTATCAAAGACTCCACGGTTTGCTTTTCAAAAAACAAACCGGTTCTTCCCTCAGCAATAATATCAAGCGCTCCGCCATATCCATATGCAATCACCGGTTTTCCGAAAGTTTGTGCCTCAGCCATAACGAGGCCGAAATCCTCAAGGCCGGGAAAAACAAGAGCCTTACAATTTTCATAGTAGTATGCAAGTCTCGCGTCTGTCAAATTATCAAAAAAGCTAATGTTTTCGTTTGCCGTCTTTCTAAAAGTTTCAAGCATGGGACCTGCGCCAATTACAATAAGAGGAAAACCAGTTCTGTTAAACGCATCTATGACAAGGTCAGCTTTTTTATAATATGAAAACCGAGACATGCGGGATACAAAAAGGAAATAATCGCCTTTTGATTTATTTAAATTCTTTCTTTTTTCAATCATGACCGGTGGATAAATAACGACTGAATCCAAATCGTAGTATTTTTTAACTCTTTTTTTAACCTCATTTGATATTGAGACATAGTGATCAGCTCTTTGAGACGCAATTTTATCCCATGATCTTAAATAAGAAACAACTGGCTTTGAAAACAATCTAAGTGTTTTGTTTGAAAAATAGCTATCGTATCCACTCCAAAGATATCTTGTCGGAGTAAGACAATAACAAACGTGGGTAGTCCCAGGCTTTGTAATAATTCCTTTTGCAGCCTCACTTGTAATAGATATTACAAGATCGTAATTATCAAACGTAAATGATTCAAATGCAATAGGAGTGAGTGGTGATGCGAGTGCAGAATTGTCGTGGAAATATTCAATTTTTTGAAGAAAGGAAGGTTTGATCTTAAATGCTTTTGCCCAGCTTTTGCTCTTCTCACTATAAACAGAGGTATAAAGTGGCGCATCTGGAAATAATTTATGAAGAGCAAATAAAATGCGCTCAGCCCCTCCCCTTTTATTTATCCGATCGTAAACGAGTGCTGTCTTCATAAACTTTGAGGGTTTGTCTTGCCGTGCTTTCCCAGGAAAAACCTTGAGCAAGTATCAAACCTTTTTCTATATAGTCCTCCTTTGTTTTTTTATCAAGTTTGTAAGCGTAGCCCATTTTATCAATTATGTCTTGTATTTGGTAAGGGTTAAAATAAATTATTGTATCTGCGAAAATTTCTTTATGAGTACTAATATTTGATGCAAGAACCAAACATCTACACTGTAAAGCTTCAAGCGGAGGAAGAGAAAATCCTTCCATAAGCGAAGGCCTTACAAGACATATTGCATTTTTGTAAAGAGAATATAGAAATTCATCTGATGCGTTTTCAAAAACAATAATTTTCCCCTCATCAATAAGATTTTTATTATCTTTTTTAAGTTTTTTATAAAACTTATCGCTATTTCCAGCAAAAACTAATTTGGTATTATTGTTTTTGCTAAACTTTTTAAAAGCTTTTATTAATAAGTCATCATTTTTGTGGGGATAAACATTTCCTACATATAAAAAATAGCTTTCAATATCTATTTTTTGGGGTTTTTGGTTATTAAAATCATCTGCTGCTTCATAAATAATCTCAATTTTGCCACTATCAACTCTTAGATGATCAAGTATTTCTCGCTTTGTTGAATTTGATACCGCAATAATTTTCTGAGCCCGTCTTGCAGCGCTGTTAATAAAAATTTTGTAGGCAAGCATCTTAAATCCATAAAGCCATAAGGGGTTGGTTGATGCCTTTCCTGTTATAAAATGGTGCCGAACCAAATCATGAATTGTTATTATAAAAGGCTTGTTGTAGAAAATTGGAACGCTTTGTTGATATGGAAAATGCATAACGTCAACGTTTTCTTTTTCAATAACCTTGGGAAATTTCAGCTGTTCTGAAATTGAGTGCCACCTAATATTGACATTAACAAACTTAAATTTTTTGTTTTTTATTTGACTTCGAATATCATGCTCATCTGAATTTAAAACAAACAACATATACTCATTTTTTTTATCGATTTTATCCAAATTCAAACATAAATTTCTTACATACCGCCCGATTCCAGTCTGGCTCCAAAGCCGTGCATCAATACCAATTACCATAAAAGAATTATACACCAAAGCAATTTGCTAATATTAATTTCTTGAATCCACTTCAATACTTTAAAGTAATGAAGTATAAAGAAAACATTTAATTAAAATGGAATAGGTTAAGTTAAGATTAAAAAGAAAGGACGTAAGGCTATATCACTGGAAAGTAAAAGCATGAAAGCTATCAGACTGTTTGTGAGTAGCGGGCGAGCCGCCGTTTTAAATCGATTCCCCAATAAATAAGTTGGTTAACAAAAAAGTTGTGTTCATTTGCCAAATGCTTTTTATAAAAAATCTCCATTGACTTATAAAAACTTTCAAGTGAGCGCTCTTTTGTTTCATCTGTTGCATATGAATCTTTGCTGCTGTGTTTTTTAATCCCTGATGAGATACCTTTTGTATGAGTTATCGAAACATCTGGTACATACATAACTTTAAAACCCGCTTTTTTAATTCTAAAACAAAGATCAATATCCTCGCCATATAGAAAAAAATCCTCATCAAAATATCCGGTCTTTTCAAGTGCCGACCGTCTCAGCATCATAAATGCGCCGACTATTGAATCAACCTCATGAACCTCGTTCATATTTTTGTAAGTTAAATGATAATATTTATCGTCTTTCAGGAAGAAATAATAAAATGATGCCTTAATTGTTGGAAAACCGCGGTGCGAAGCATAATCCAGACTCCCATCTAGTTTCTCAATCTTGCAAGTTGATGCTCCAACTTCAGGGTTTTTTTCCATAAAATTTACCATAAAAGAAATGACACCCTTATTTATGTAAGTATCTGGATTAAGTGTTAAAAAATAGGCGGTGTTTGCTTTTTTAAGCACTTGATTATGTGCCTTTCCATATCCCAAATTTTTAGTGTTATTAATAAAATTAAATTCAGGATACTTTTTCTTGGCATCCGAAAAACTCGCGTCAGTTGATGCGTTATCAACAACATAAACATCAAAATCCAATTCTTTTTCTATGCTTTTAAGAGATTCAAGACATTTTAAGAGATAGTCACCAGAATTATAATTTACAATTGAAATTGTGAGTTTTTTCATTTGACTACACTTTTATACACCTCTTCAAGTTTTTTTGAAATTATTTTCCAATCAAAATTTTTCTCAACAAATTCTCGCCCTCTTCTTGCAATTTTTTCAAAGTAGTAGTCGTCATTTAGAAGTTTCAATACAGCCTGGACACATTCTTCAGGCAAATCACATATTATAATCTCCGAGTTTTCCTGCGCTCCTAATCCTTCATTTCCAAGACGTGATGTAACAACCGGAACACCACTTGCCATAGCCTCAAGTATTTTAAAATTACTTCCGCCTCCCACTCTTATGGGACTTAAAAGAATGTCGGAATCCTCAAATATAAGCTCAGTCTGATCCGGCGCATTCTCATCAAAAGTTATTGTTTCATTTTTTAATTTTTTAATACTCTCAGGGATATTTTTGCCGACAATCCAAAGCTTTAAATCAAATTTATCCTTTGTTTCATTTATAATCCTCGGCCAGATATTTTTAATTATAAAGAAAGCAGAGTCTCTATTCTGAATCCACTTAAAGTCGCCAATAAACAAAATTTTTCTCACTTTTTTGTTCTTTTCCAATTTTTTAAACTTAAACTTTTCTATATCTACGCCGTTTGGGACAAGCTGGGTCCCTGCTCCCATAATTTTTTGCTCTTTGGCAGAAACCGCAATAAGCTTATCTGCTCTCTTCCAGAAATTTTTCTCAAGTCTTTTGAGTTTTGCAACATCCGCAAAAAGCACTGGCTTTGCAAAAAACTTTGCCTTTTTTGTATATTTTGCATATATCTCATACTCAATATTATGTTCTGTAAGTACTATCGGAATATCAACTTCCGGAAGATTTTCCATAATGTAAAATGTTTCAACATGTATTAGATCAAACTTTTCCGCGTTTAATTCGCCCTCGATTGCTTCTTTTATTTTTTTGCTGCTGTGGGAAGTGACTAAAAGAGGATTTAAAGAGAAAGCTGTTTTTGCAAGATTTCTCAAAGACCAGACATCAGGTCTTTCAACAACAATCAATTTTTTGCAGATTTTTCCTACCTCTCTTATGTCTTTTTCCGATTGCTTAGGCCTTTTTTCACAAATAAGAGTTACCTCATGATTCTTGGAAAGCGTTTTTAAAATGTTGTAAAGTCTTATTCTTCCTCCATCCCACAAAGGATATGGAAGATAGGACGCAAGCATTAATATTTTCATAAAGGCTTTTTTAAATCATAGATTACGTACTGTGATTTTTGATCAACTATTTGATATCTTTCTGAAAAAGTCAGATCAGACGGAGTCGGACTTGCAAAAATAAGGAATTCTGCACCCAAATTTATCATTTCTTCAATGTCATTTTGAAAACTTGCCCATCCTTTTCTTTTTGTTTGATATAAAAATGATGTATCGCCTCCATTTATCGCAATTACCTTTGCCTCTTTTGGCAAAAACAAATCAGCTGCCTTACCAGCTGTTACAATTGACCGATTATTTATGTTGAAGTAGTCTCTTACAAAGTACCAGCCGAACATTAATGTAAAAAGTGTAATAACCGTAAAAACAATAGGGCCAACATATTTATTTGTGTAGGTTTTTACAAAATTAAGAAGAAAGTCACCACCTAGGCCCAAAAACAGACAGATTGTCGGGAGAATTAAGATTTGGTAATAGTCATGCTGGACGTTTCCCCGCGCAACAACAACAAGATAGGCAAGTGTGGATAAAAGAAATGAGTATATAAAAAGTCCGTCTTTTTTTACTTTTGATATAAGCCCTAGAACAAATAATGAAACTCCCCAGTAGCCAAGAATCAGCTTTCCAATTCTTTCTGCATAAATCCACCAGAAATATGAAGGGCGAAATCTGATATTTCCGCCGTTTAGAAGCCATTGATTTGCCGGAATCCCTTCGGGAAACTGTAACATCCAAAGCCTCCAGCCAATAAGCGGAGCTAAAGTTAAGAAAGCAAACAACCAAAGCTGCCATTTTTTTACTGCGCTTATTCCAAACTTATCAAATGCTAAATATATCATTGGGAAAGTAAAAAATATGGCGAACGGTTTTAAAAGTAATGCGGTCATTGTAAGAAGAACTGCCAACCAAAATTGAAAATTGAAAATTGAAAATTGAAAATTCTTTTTTGACAGCCAACTGTCAAAAAAGTAAATCCCACCTAAAATTGCTGCCGAGGTTGTCATATCAGGCAAGATTGTCCGTCCGAAGTATATACTATAAGGAAGTACTGCGAAGAAAAATGCGCCAATAAGACCTACCACGTCGTTCTGATGTTTTTTTAGAATTAAGAAAATAAAAATTGTAGCAGCAACGGACGAAAAAATCGAAACCAGCCTTCCCCACCCTTCAAGTGTAAAAATGCCAATTAATTCATAAAAACCTGCCTGCGCCAAATTATATAGAGGAAACTCAACAAACCTATAGCCCTCAGGATTATTTATGCCTGATGGGACATTTGACAGATCATCAAACTTGGGATGAAGTAAATCAAACCCCTCATTTACAAAGTTTCTCGATACTGCTGAGGTGTCAGCTTGGCGCCAGCTATGCCAGTCAGCAATGGGACTATCAAACCTATACAATCGAAGAATTATTCCGAGAACAACAATTCCCAAAAGAAGTATGATTGTTAATTTTTTCACTTAGTTTATTTTATTCCAGAAGCGCCTGGTTTATCAAATCAGAAGAGGCTGTTGCCTGAAATGGAGTTTTAAGGCTCCCATCCGGTTGGAATATAAGAACTGGTCTGTCAAGATAACCACCTGAAGCATTAATTGCAGAAGCAGCATCTGAATGAATAAACACTTTTGCGCTGTCATTTTGAATCGCAAACCAAAGTGCATCGGGAAGTCCCACAGGAAGAACCCATGCCTCCCCTACTTTTATAGGCACATCTACAAAATGGAATTGCACAGTCGGACTTTTCCACGTATTTTCATACAAGTCATCAATAGACAGGAAGAATTTTTTAACTTTTGTGCCTGATTCATTCCAGTTGAAATAAGACTGCTGAACTTGGATTACATGAAACAGGAGGAATAGTAATATGAAAAGAATTGATATGCCGATTGCTATTTTCCGGTCAATCGATATCAAATATTCATAAGCTTTTTTGGCAAGAATTATAAAAATAAAGATTGCCCCCATTGACGCTAAATAACTGTATCTTGATGTTATATTCCCAAGACCTAAAAACGGCAGTAATGAAAATATGAAAAACACTATTCCAAAAACAAGTATTTTTCTCTGTCTCAGATCAAATATTTTAACGCTGTATTTATAAACTAGAAATGTAATAAAAAAGACGACAGGAATAATTATTGCTGCAACTATCAAACTCTCTCTTAAAGTTTCTCGAAGTAAGTGGTACACCGGAAGCGTTATTGGTCCGAATATAGTGAGCGCAAAATATCCGAAAGAGTTTCCTATAACGTTAAAAGGAAATTTCAAAATGTCATAAGAATAATCACCTGAAAACCAATGACTGTTAGACAAATATCTTATTGCAAGATAACCTATAATCGGAATAAACGGTGTATAAATATCCCATCTTCTTAAAGATTGTCTTATACTACCTCCTCCGAATATCAATGCATAGGATACGATAATCAAGGGGTAAACTATTCCCACTTCGTGGAAAAGAAGCGAGGAGGAAATTGATAAAACCGACAAAAGCAAAAGATACAATCTTTTTTTCTCGCTCCATTGTATAAATAGAAGAATTCCCAAAAGCCCGAATACAGTGTTAAACAAATATCCTGTTGTTGATATCCAGAAAACCACCTCAGTTGCTCCGCTTAAAAGAAGAAATAAAACAGCAGCAGAGGCAGCGTAAAAGCTGTTTTTCAAAACTTTTCTTGATAATAGGAAGAAAAGAACCGCGACTAAAAAGTGGAGTGAAATTGAAACCAGGTGATAGACTGATTGATTTAACCAAAAAGTTTTGTACATAAAAAGGAAATATAATTTGCTTCCGGGTCTATAGAAAAATCCGTCAGAATTTAAGAAATAATTAAGAATCTGGCTTAAGACTCCGCAGTTATCTTTGCAGTCAGTTGCCCACCTGAACCAGGTGAAATCATCTGCTGTAAAAAAATTATTAAGGGAGGGAATAAATAGAACTATTGTTAATAAAAATAAAATTAGAATTACCGTATATGATGATTTTGCCAACTTTTTAAGCTCCAAAAGTAAACTAAAGCTGGTTTTTTGATAAAGTGTAAGAAGAGAAAGAACGATTCCAAAAAGAAGCCACATCACAAATGCAATTTTTGATGCTTCAAATACATCAATTAAGGTTGCGTTTATGAAAAGCCCTATAAGTCCTGCAACGTAGCCAGCTACGAAACTTTTAGCAACAGGAGAAGTAATATCGGGATAAATTTTTCTTATATAAACTGCGAGAGACAGAAACAGAAGTAAAAATGCTCCAAGTCCCAGAATTCCTGTTTCTCCTAAGATCCTCAAGTAGTTATTATCAACTGCAAGACTGACTGAACCGTATCCGCTTCCAATTAAAAGATTGTTTTTAAGCGCTTCAATAGCATTGGGCCATTCTCCCTGAAATCTGGTGGTAAATGAAAGGTCATATGCTGCTGCACGTTTTACAATAAACGGACCGTTAAATACCATGACTTGGGCTGGCGAGGTCCCCGAAACATCAGGAGAAAGTTCATAGAAAAATAAATTGAAACGCTTTGTAACAGAAGAAAGAGACAGATTAATATATCCCGTTCCCTGGGGAAGCTCCTCCCCGGTTGAAATGTTAACTGCTGTTACTAGTGGCACTTCCTCGGGAACAAGTCTATAGGGAAATATTGGAGAATTGGCAGAATAAGTTTCGTCCTCCTCAAGCTTTGCCATTACATTTGCAAGCTCAATTGAGTCTTTTACTCTGCGCTGAAGAATTATCTTGTCTTTTAAATACTGCCTTTCTACAAACTTTACATGCCCCACAGACTCGCCGGTCCGCCCGTCAACTATTACATCTACCTCTGAAACTGTGGAGCGGAATCTGTCAAGAAGGCTCGGTTTATATGAAAGAAGAAACACGCCGGCAATCAAAACTAGGGGTAAAGCTATAAAAAATAATTTCCTACGGCTTAAAAATAACACTCCAAAAAGAGAAATTCCCAAAGCTACAAATGACACCCTTGATACAGTCATAAGCATCAAAAGTATTCCCAAAGCTGATGTTATTAAGAAAACCAATCGAGGCAGTATTTTTTTAAATCCGAAAAAGAGACTAAATATAATAGGAACAATAAGCACCAGATAAGCAGCTAAATCATAATGGCCGGCAAAAGTTGACGGAACACGGGAAAGTGCGGAAAGTGTAATTGGCACTCCTTTTGCAAATTCCTCATTTCCTGTAAGAAAAGCTGGAAATCCTAAGTATTTTTGGCCAAAACCATAAGCAATAACTCCAAGAAGCGTTAAGGACAAAACAGCAATAACAATATTTAAATGTTTTTTATCGTTAAAGCCGTGATAGCCTATGAAAAACAGGCTCAAATATTCAATGTGTCGAAGTAAACTTAAAAATGCAACGTTTGGAAAAACATTGGCAAGATCGGGAAATATCAGAAGAACTCCGTGAAGTGTTGCCAAAGCTCCTATTATCCAAAATATTAGAATCGGGAGAGTCAAGGGGGTCTTAAAATTAATCTTCTTTTTAAGTAGCAGAATTATCCAGGATAAAATTACAAAAGCTACAACAAAATCTTCTGCTCTTATATAAACCCATGTGTTTTGGATATCAACAATTGGAATCTTAGGGTACAAAGGTATAAAAACCAGAAGAAATAGTGCTCCCAAAAACAAAATGTTATCCCACAACCAAGAAGTAATTTTTTTCATTTGATTAAACCCTTGAATAAGTATCTGCTAAGTATTTATTATTTAATATCTTGCCCATTATTACAAGGAAATTTGCTTTAAGCTTAAGAACTGCACTTGAAAGTTTATACGACAAGAGGCTATTGTGTTTTTTTTGATAATAAAAAATGCCTTTATAAATATTTTCAATTGCAAATGACCTGTTTGATGAGGCGTGGGAAGCGTGGATTAGTGAAACACTTGGGGTAAAATAGGTTGCAAAACCCAAATCTTTGGCGCGTCTGCAAAGATCCATGTCCTCAACATACATAAAAAAATTTTCGTCAAATCCCCCAAGTCTTTCAAATAAATCTTTCTTTACCATCATAAATCCCCCGCTTACAAAATCTACCTTTGAAAGTTCCTCAGGACTCGTCCGAGCCCCAAATGCCTCATCCAGTCCAAATGCTAAAAGCAGTGTTTCGGGGAATCCAAAAAATCTTCCTGCTGATTTTTCTGCCTCTCCGTTTTCTTTCAAAAGTTTCCCTCCGACCAACCCGGCATCTATTTTGCTCTCAAAAACTTTGGTCATTTCGAAGATATCTCCATCCTCAAACACAGCGTCCGGATTAATAAATAGTAAAAACTCTCCTGATGCTTTTTTTGCTCCAATATTTATCCCTTTCGCAAACCCAACATTTTCCTTATTTTGGATAATTGTAATTTTGGATTTATTTAGGGTTTCGGATTTAGGATTTAGGATTTTATCAACGGTTCCGTCGGTCGAACTATTATCAACAATAACTATTTCAATTTCTGATAAGTTATTATGAAACTCCGCTATACTTTTGAGAAGTTTTGAAATAAAACCTGCAGAATTATAAGTAACAATTACGAAGGAAATTTTTGGCATGTCATTTTATGATTTTCGAACTCAAAATTATACTTAATACTTTATACATAATACTTAATACTCATCTGAACCAAGCGGCTCTTCCCAATCTGTAATTTGGATTTTTATTTTGTCGCTCGCCAATCTCTTTGGCAGGAACTCCGCCGACGATTTTAAAATTTTCAACATCTTTTGTCACAACAGCGCCCGCACCAACTATTGCTCCTTTGCCAATTTTAACTCCTGGAAGAATTATTGCCCGGGGGCCAATAAATACATAATCTCCAATTTCAACCGGATAATTGACTGCTGAGAAGTTGGGATCATTAATATCATGTTTGGAATTATAAATCATAACTTCACTTGCTATATCTACATGGTTTCCTATTGTAAGTTTATCTCTCCCGTCTAGCACCGCTCCTTCTCCAATAATTGAATCCTTTCCAATCTTTATATTTTTTCCGTTATAAAATCTGGCTCCTGTATGAATTGCTGACCCTCTGCCAATACTTACACCACCCAGTCTGTATATTAGACGGCGAAAATGATGAGAAGGAACATAACCTGCCCAATGCATGATCATATTTTCAAATTCAGTTATAACAGTATCTGCTCTTCTTAAAATTTTTTTAAGCACTTTTTCCTACCTCCTCAAGTACTTTTAAAACCTCTCTTGCGCTTTTTTCCCAGGAAAACTTTTTTACCTGTTCGTATCCCTTTTCGATTAATTCCTTTCTCAGATTTTCGTCTTCGAGTAATTTTTCCATTTTTTCTTTTATATCATCTGTGTCATTGGGATCTACATATAAAGCTGCATCTCCCCCTGCCTCGGGAAGAGAAGAAACATTACTTGCTATTACAGGACACCTATTTTGCATTGCTTCAAGAATAGGTAGCCCAAATCCTTCGTAAAGACTTGGGAGGATAAAAACCTTTGCATTTTTATAAAGAGCGGGTAAATCCTCATCTGATGCATCTTCAATAAACAAAACCTTGTCTGAAACATTAAATTTTTCAGGAGCAGAAAAAATCTTTTCATACTGCCAGCCTTTTTTCCCAACAATTACCAGCTGTAATCCATTATTGTTCGAGCTTGACAGGTTACCGTCTGGTACCTGTCTTGTCGAGAACTGATTTCTCGACTCACTGCGTTCGCTCGAAGAATACTTCTGAACGACCATACTAAATGCTTCAATTAGCCTAACTATATTTTTCCTCGGCTGAAGAGTTCCAACAAAGAGAATATAATCGTTTTTTATTCCAAACTTTTCTATATTTTTTAAATTTTGCATTTTGAATTTTGTATTTGTTTCGGATTTCGAGCTTCGGATTTCGGATTTAACACCCGGATAAACCACTGCAACTTTATCAGGCCTAACTCCGTATTCTTTGATTATATCACTCTTACTTGCCTGACTAATTGTTAGGATTTTCTCCGCTTTTTTAATTGACAGTCTTCCCCAAACTTTTAGCTTATAAAGATCTTTCTTTTTAAATAGTTTGGGGTATTTAAGATATGATACATCCAGTATTGAGATTACTGATTTTTTGTTAGTTATTGGAAGATAATGCGTTGGTGAAAAAAACACATCAAGGCTATTTTTATCTTCAGTAAGTTTTTTTG
>Ga0155812_125_pt3 | contig 15748 bp, 16 predicted proteins | sample RifCSPlowO2_01_FD_107466 | JGI IMG/M metagenome (GOLD analysis project Ga0155812, IMG submission 107466) | Candidatus Levybacteria bacterium RIFCSPLOWO2_01_FULL_39_10 | reverse complement strand
GCTAACCCTGATTATCAGGATTATCAAAAAGAACCAACTCCTGCAACAGACCCGGTTTACGAAGAATCTAAAAGACAGCGTGAAGAATGGGAAGCAAAAGAGCTTGAACTGGTGCTTGATTTGTTACCGGAAATACTAAACACAGATTATCCATCAGTTTCTGAATTTATTGATGACGTTACTAGCAATTCCGTTAGCCACGTAACCGTACTTGATCCTTTAGGTTCTCTAAAATATGGTTATCCTGAAGGAAGCTATATATACACTATATATAAACAAGAATTCAGCGATGTTGAAGACCCTAATGATTGGAGTGTAGAAATGATTATAAATGACAATAAACTCAATGAATTTCCGGTAACCGTTGGCGTAAGACTTGCTAAAAATGGTGGTGATTATGAGATATATAACAGTGATAGCCCGATAAATGGTGATCCTACTATTGATTTGATAAATTTAGGACATGAATCTCACGAGCTTTTCGATATACCAGATAGTATGAGATTCTTAGACTGGAGTGAAAGGATAACTGGGCCTTCTGTTGCTTTTGAAAAACTATACACACCGCCAATTAACGAACGGACTTCGGAAAATCAAAGATATTATCAGGGCTTCTTATTTCCGGATAACAAATTATATTATGCAGCGTGGTTTTCATTACCCGGCCGCTCAGATAGTATAGACTTTAATCCTCTTGCATCTACTCAGCAGGAAGAAGCAAGATATTAACTACAAGAAATTTTTTATTATCCGGTCAAAAATAACAACTGCAGAAAAAGCTCCGAAAAATAAAAAGGCAAGTATCATAACTGAGGTTCGTATAATTCCCGGTTTAATTTCTTTTTCCAGACTTGTTCTGTTGAGATATAAAGTTAGGCCAATGTGCACAAACATTGCAAATGCATTTAATACCGCCGCAATTATAAGAAGCTGCAAAGGCTCTGTAAATCCGAGTGAAAATATTAAAATTCCTGCACCAATCTGAAGCCATAAAAAAAGATAGTAAAAATGCCTGATTCGCCGACCCGTAAACCTTTCATGAAATGCAAGAATTGAGTTTTCCGCCAAGATTCTTGATGATGCATCATAAACTGTCAGCTGGGTTCCAAATAACAATAGTCCTCCTATCAAAAGAAAGAAGACTCCGGCAATTGGTACTAGTTTTTCTCCAATAACCAGTGCTTCCTCAATTACAAAATTAATGCCTTGGGAAGTTCCCGGAAGGCCGTACGTAGTTGAATAAGCAAGGCTTGCCAGCATTATAATTGTAACTCCGCCTGTAAGCCAGAAAATTAAGAAATGTTCAATATTAATAAGCTTCCACCATTTTTTAAAATCCGCCAAAGACTCGGTGGACAGCTCAAACCGTGTTCCAGTGAGCGAGATATCCTCGACCTTCCCTGTTAGAAGACTTGTAATACGTCCTGCGTATTTTCCCATTCCGTACCCTTTTTCCTTAATATAAAATGCTTGTGCAAGGTTAAGATTTCCTCCAGCGCCTGAATAGGCGAGCGCTGCAAGAAAAGTTGCTATTGCAATGCCTTCGGGAAAAAGAAAATAGTTATCGCCAACACCAATCAAGCCTTTGGCAGTTTGAGTCCAAACGTCTTCTCTTGCAAGAATAATCGCAAATACAAATATCACAGGGATTCCAACGGCAATAAGAATTTTTTCAATTCCCTCAACTGTTTTATAAAGTACAGGCCCGACTGATAAAATTACACCCATAACAATAAGAAGTCCTATTGCAACAATTTTAGTATCAGAGATTCCAAAAACAGTTGAGATAAGAACAGCGGATGCTGCAGCAATTCCGGGCCATATCCAGGGAATAAAAGTTGAAATAAGAAACCAGAAGGGAATAAAACGAGATTTTCTGGCGTATCCTACAAAAACACTTTCACCCCGAACCAACGCATATCTTTCAATTTCCATATTCATGAAAAACTGAAATGTAATTCCCAAAATTGCCCCCCAGATGATTGCCATCCCGAAGTTTGAGGCAAGATAAGGCCACAAAATAAGCTCTCCTGATCCAAGGCCTAAGCCGAGTAAAATAAATGAGGGACCGATTAGATTTCTGAGACTTGGAGGCTTTGGAAGTTGCCGTACATCAAAATCTTTTAGCCCCATACATATATAAAAGCAGAAATGCCCATTTTTTGCAAAAGGCAGGATTTTTGCTAATTATTAACTACGGTCTTATTAGGAATTTCCTCCGAAATTTCCTCTTCCGCCGTTATCTTCTCTTGGTCGTGCTTCGTTAACAACGATTTGTCTTCCGTCTAAATCTTTACCGTTTAACTCTGCTACTGCTTTTTTTCCTTCCTCTTCTGTTGACATTTCAACAAATCCGAATCCGCGTGATCTTCCCGTGTTTCTGTCTTTAATTACTGCTACTGATTCAACTTTTCCAACTTTTGAGAATGCGTCTTTAAGACTGTCTTCTGTGGTACCCCATGCGAGGCTTCCAACGAATAACTTGTAACTCATGAACTTCTCACCACCTTATAAATTTCTATCAAACTTTTCATGAGCGTATCCGTTTAGGAAATACGAACTGTAGAAAATTGATAGGTTATAAATGTATTATATCAAAAATAAAAATAAAATGTGCACAATGCAATTGACAGGTATAGATTACTTTGTCTTTGGCGGTATCGGCTGTAGTTTTCTAAGATAAATTGCGTGGTCATTCTCAGGCGTTAACGACGGACCAAAATCATAATCAGGATGTTTGAGTTTAATGGCTATTTTTTCATCAACACCTGGTTGTTCAGCGTGTTCGTATCCCATTTGCGCCAGTGCAGCTTCAATATAAGGAGTACCCCTATTAGGCTCTTCGCCTGCTTCTCCAACTATCTCTCTGTATCTTTTACCTAGATTGTATGCTTCAACTTGTTGGGGAGTAGCATCATCCTTTGGCTCTGTTAATTCTTGGGATAAATCAATCCGTATTGGTAGATCGGCGGATGAATCAACTTTTGGTGTTACTTCTGCTATTTCAGCATTTCCTTCAGCCATAAGAATATTCTAGCTTCAATAATTCTGTTTTGTCAACAAGTGTGCTGGGAGCAGGAATCGAACCCGCATAACCGCTTCTTCAGAGCGGCGCCTTGACCACGTTGGCAATCCCAGCTCGGTGGACGCTTAGGGATTCGAACCCCAGACCTCCTCGGTGTAAACGAGGCGCTCTAAACCAGCTGAGCTAAGCGTCCGAGCGAGTATTATACTATATGTGCGGATGAGAGAACTCTCCGCGCCTGTCAAGTCGCGTCTGACGCGATCAAGCAGGCGAGCTCCCTTCGGTCCGCTCCTCCACGCTTTAATTACTTTTTGTACCGAGGACAGGAGTTGAACCTGCACGCCTTTTTTAAGGGCACAAGAACCTCAATCTTGCGTGTCTACCAATTCCACCACCTCGGTTCGTCGAATCGCAATTTTCCGCCTTCATTACTCGTTTCACACGTAATTTCAGCTTATCATTGGATTCTTCTCTTCAGTCGCCTTAGGCAATTGAGATAAAAAACATTAAAAAGCACGTTTATTTTATCAGTTATGAGGCTAGTTGTGAAGTGCCCCAAGAGAGACTCGAACTCTCACGCCGCAAGCGGCACTAGCTCCTGAAGCTAGCCTGTCTACCAATTTCAGCATCGGGGCAAGTAATTTGAATTTTAACAGAAAGAGAGGATACTAACAAATCAACGTCTTAATCTACCTATAAACTTACACTTACCGATTATGGTTCTATCCACCCCTAAAAACGGTGTTCTTCGTCTTGCTGCAGCTCTAATGGGATTTGTTGGTTCGCTTTGGGCAGAACCAAAAACTGCCGGCTCAGAACGACCAACTTTATCTTGAGCAGATCGCGAATCAACATCTGGAGATTGTCCAAATGTATCTCCAAAACTTGGTCTTTCGGCCGGCATTAATTTTTATTTTATAAAACATATCGAAAAAATAAAGATGACAAATTAGATCTTTTAATGTCAAATTGAAGTACCAGCTTTATTTTGATAAAATTTACCTATTGCCCTGCCCGCATTGCTTCGCAAAGCGTTGCAGGCGGGCGAGTCGTCCCTGCCCCGTTGAATATTGCGGGATCGTCTAATGGTAGGACATGGGACTTTGCCTGCCCGCCATCGCTGGGACTTGGTCTGGGAGATCGTCTAATGGTAGGACGTAAGACTTTGGATCTTACTATCATGGTTCGAATCCATGTCTCCCAGCTCAGGCCCTAGCAGGCGGGGATCCGTTTATTTTGGTTCCCTGCCCGCCATTCGCTTTGCTCAAGGCAATGCGGGCGGGGAATCCATGTCCCGCAGCAATTGATTATAAATTCGTGTTATGCTATACAATTATCATATGGCTGAAGGTCGTGAGTCAGAAGTTAACCCCCCGTCACCAAAAGATAGGTTTGGTGATACTGCAAGAAGAATTACAGAGCTTGGGCAGTCCATGAGCAAAACAGAAATAATCCTCGCTTTTACATTCAGAGAGCTTGAACAAGCAAGACGAGATTGGTTACAGGTTGAGCTGGAAGGTAGACGTCTTTCTATATGTTCTGATATCGGACATGAAGAGAGAATATATGAATTGGGATATGAAGCAAAACAAGCTGGTTTAGAACCAGATTTAAAACCTGAGGATATGGGACTTTTTCCTGAAGAAGATATGGCTATACTTTTTACCCCCAAACCAAAAACGATAATTATCGCGGCAACAGGGAAAAGACATTTTCCTACAATTCTTTCCGTATGTCCAGAGCATCGTAAGGAAAATCCAGATTTAACAGAAATAGAGCGGGATGCAGAGGGAAGATACACATTATATGGGGAAGATGTAACAGAAGAGGTGAAAGAAGGCATAAGTAAAGCATCTGCAATTGAGGCAGTATATAACTATTTTGGATTACCAGTAATTCCTCGGCCACCTTTTGCCGTCAAGGACCGTTTGAGAGGCGCTATTGATACTAAAATTTATGCGCTGTCTTTTGATCCAAACGCAAATACTTGGAGTGAGCTCCGCTCTAAACTATAACGACGAAACGGGTCCAGACCGGCCCTCGCAGCAGACTAAATTTAACGGGGTAAAGTAGGACAATGGACTTTGCCTGCCTGCCGGCAAGGCAGGGATCCGTTTATCCAAGTATCGAATCCAAGCTCGGCAGCATTTTAAGTAGCCTCAAAAAACTATAACAAACTATTCTACCCACCCTTGGATTCGAACTTTGCTATACTACCAATATGATAAAAGGAGTATTATTTGATTTTGATGGAGTACTTATTGATTCAAAACAGTCGACAATTGCATATTTCCAGGAGACTTTTCGACACTTCAAAATACCTGTTCCACGAGAAGAAGATTTTGAAAATATTCTTGGTTTAAGGACAATTGATATGTTAAAAAAGCTTCTTCCTCATCTATCGGATGGAGAGCTAGCGCCAATCTTTGATTACAATAGAAAAATGTCCATAAAATATGTTTCCAAAATAACCCTTACTCCAAATGCAATAGAAGCCTTGACTCTATTAAAGGGAAAATATGCCTTAGGTCTTATAACGAGTAGAAGCAAGCAAGGAGTAAAAATGCTTTTTGATATGTATAAACTAGACAGGTTTTTCCCTGTTGTTTTAGATAGAGAAGATGTATCTCATCATAAACCTCATCCAGAGGGAATAGAAACGGCAATGAGAATATTACATCTCAAATCCAATGAAGTTGTATATATTGGTGATACAAAAGAAGATATTGAGGCCGCACACAATGCAAATATAATATGTGTCTATATTTCTAATCATTCTAATGATTTTAATGCTGATTATAAAATATCTAAAATTGAAGAATTACCAGGATTATTGAAGAAGATAGAAGGTTAACTTAATTGTAGAAATTGCAAAGATTTCTGACCGTTTGGCCGTTCGGAAATCATCAACCAGAGCCAGCTGTTAATTTGACTTAAATTTTGTCCTCTGTTAGTATCTTCTTTTATGGGAATAATAGTTACAGGGGCTATTTTTCTTCTGTCTATATTCGGTTTGTTTTCGCAGAATAACAATTCCGAACAAGAAATTCTGACTCGGATATCAGAAACCAAAGTTGCCCAAACAAAAATCGAAATCACCCCAACAGATGTTCCTAAAAACCCCGACATTCATATAGTTGCACCCGGAGACACACTTCAGAAGATTTCAAAACAGTATTACGGATCAGCAAACCACTGGACAACTTTGTGGAACGATAACAGCTGGATTGAGGATTTTAGAGTAATTCAAAGCGGGTGGGAGATTACAATAAGATCCGTTGTCCCAGAAGAAACTGAGCAGTTAAATGAAGAGCTAGCAATTCGATATGAGCAATTAACAGCACCTACACCCACCCTTGTAACTACAAACACACCTCAGGTGGCAGGAACTGAGGGAAGGGCGCTCGGCTCCACGGGCTCATTTGATGAGGTTTACAAACAAGCCGGTTCAAGGTTTGGTATTCCATGGGAAATATTATACGGTCTGCATCTTATAGAGACTGGTCTTAGAGACGGTCCAATCTCAAACGGCTCAGGTCCACAAGGACCTTTGCAGTTTTTACCTGGAACATGGGCTTTGTATGGAGTAGATGGTAATGGAGATGGTACAGCAGATATAAACAATGCAGTTGATGCAATTTTTGGAGCTGCTAATTATCTCGCATCGCACGGCGGTGTCGAGCAGGGGCTTCGTACTTATGGTAACGTAATTGACAGTGTTTACTCTGCCGCACGCTCCCGAGGCTGGGGAGGCTAATTAGATTAACCAGACAAATACCACTTGTGTCAACCTAAGTCACACGAGGGGTGTATTAGCTTCGCACAGTGGAATTTATCTTTTATTCAATTAATAAATCTTTTATTAAAGCTAAATTTCTTTGATAATCAACTTGATCGGAAACAAATCTGGAGTAACTTTTAAAAGATTTAAAATTGTTTAAAATTGCCTCCTTTTGAATAAAGTTATCGTTGCCTGAATTTTGATAATGAATAAAAGACGTCCACGGATAAAACTTTAACTCTTCAAATTCTATTAGATATGCTGTAACGGGGTTTAAATGTATATAACGTGACACATGCAAAAGCTGGTTATCATCTTCAATTCTTTTCCCCTTAAATGGCTTTTGAAATACACTACCGCTTCTGTCGATTTTTATGTTGAGAAACTTTGCATAACTGTTTTGAAAGTTAGAAATAAATTTTATGATACCATTTTCCTGAAGCTGCTTAATTAATAAATGGTAATGATTGGGCATTATTGCAAACGCATAAATTTCAATCAAGGGATTACTTCGTCTAAAAGATTCTTCGTATTCTTTTCGCTGATCGAGTGGAAGTGTTTTAAATTTTGAAAGTCTCATTCTATGGGGAAATCTATAGTAGTCTATTATCTCTTGCGCTTTATTTAGATATTTTGGTGTGGGAAAAATGATTTCTTTTGCAATCGATCTGTTATAGATGTGGTAAATCTCACTAGTTGCAAGAATAAAATTTCTTTTAGGCATTAATATTAATAAAACATAATAATTCCTATGTGTCAAGCTAATTCACACTAGGGGTGACTTAGGTTTGCAAAATGGAATATACGAAATATTGAGCCTCGTTGTCCTTTCTGTTATACTTTCGGAGTCCGCGGATGTAGTTCAGTGGTAGAATGTCTCGTTGCCAACGAGAAGGTCGCCGGTTCGAGTCCGGTCATCCGCTCAAACAAACACTTTGACATACTTCTAATCAGTTGACACCTTTTAAGTTAAATGTAAAAATAAATTACATGAGAAACATCCTCGTTCTTCTTGGCTTCTTTATTGGTGCGCCAGTAACACTTCTTATATCAACTGCATTTCTTCTGTATATGACTCAAGCCACAGAAAGAGGAGTTTTGGGAACATCAACTGAGGGAATTGCATATGCTGCGCTTCCTCCAAGTGAAAATACATTCTCAAATACAATTATTCAGGAAGATTCAAAAGTGGAAATCTTAAGGCAGTTTTTTGAAAGATATAATTCTCCGCTTGAGCCTTACGCTCCTGATTTTGTTGTATCGGCTGAGCGGAATAGTATTGACTGGCGAATTCTTCCCGCAATAGCAATGCAGGAATCAACTCTTTGCAAAAAAGTAATAACAGATTCGTTTAACTGCTGGGGATGGGGAATTTACGGCGGAAAAGTGACCAGATTTGATAATTACCCAGAGGCAATAGAAACAATTTCCAAAGGAATTTCAACAAAATACCACGGCAACGGGCTTGAAACTATTGAAGAAATAGCTCAGCTTTATAATCCAAGCAATACAAACAATTGGGTAGAAAACGTCTCTTACACAATAAACCAACTAAAATAGCCTCAAATATCCCGCTTGCAACGCTTGCGCTAGCATAGCAGGCAAGCCTATAGTAGGTACTTGACAAAACCTATAGTCAGTGATATAATACGCACCAGATCCTAAGGTATGCCGTTCCAAATGCATACGTTAGGATTTTTTTATGGCTCTGCAATGCAGAGCTTTAATTTTTTTACAAAATGAAATTATCTCTAACAATATTTATTCTTTTTATCCTGCTTTTAACAAGCACTGGGGCTTCTTATGCTTATGACCAGTCAACAACTTCAGCTCAATCTGCAAAGCTTGCATCTGTTGTTGAAGTAAGGCAAGTTGATAATAGGGCAGAAGTTTTAAGAGATTTTCTCGCGCTTTACAACTCTCCTCTTGCTCCTTATGCGGAAGATTTTGTTGACAGTGCTGATAGATACAACCTTGACTGGAGACTAGTTGCATCAATTGCAGGCCTTGAATCAGGATTTGGAAAAAATATTCCCACTGACTCTTATAACGGATGGGGTTGGGGAATATACGGGGATAATGTTAAAAGATTTAATTCATGGGAAGAAGGCATTGAAACCATTTCAAAAGGTCTCAGGGAAAATTATCTCGGAGAAAACCCAGAATCTAATCCGTATCTGATTGGCCCAAAATATGCCGCTTCACCCACGTGGGCTCAAAGGGTTGCGTTTTTCATGAACAAAATAGAACAATACAGGGTAAATAATGCCAAATCCACCCTAGCCCTAGCCTTGTAAATAAAGACATTTAAAGAACTTTTAATTAAAAATGGCCGCACTGGTTGTATTCACATCCTCTCGAATATGTCTAAAGCGGCTATCAAAAAAACCCGATAGAATAGATTTGAGTACGATTTTAGTTTATCAGGGTGAAAATTTATTTTGCGAGAGGAATTTAATGCACTTTTACGATCCCATTACTAAGAGGCGTTGTGGGATTAGCAGTGTCGGATGCCCCGGGTTGTGTATCATAGATCACATTATTTGATGAATCTGCTATTCTTACTCTTATTAAGTTCTGCCCTCCAGTTTGGCTTCCATCAATTCCCGAGATAATAAATGTGTAGTTCCCAGAACCGTTAACTGTCCCATTCCCTTTTAATGTTGCTTTTGCTCCTGATACTACAAGCCATTGGTAAGAAGTTGAATCAAGTTCAATGTTGCCAACATCAAAACTTACCTTGGTTTGTCCTGTTGGAGTACTGGTTCCTATGTATTTTGCATTTATGCCGAACTTTACAACGCCAGTCGGCGAGGGAGAATCAAATTTCCCCGCACCTGTCAAAAATCCTGCAGATGTATCATATACAACTGCATATTGATAGGTATTACTTCCGACTCCATTATCATTATCTGTGACAGTAAGGATAACTTCATAAACTCCTGCAGATGTATATGTGTGATTATTTGAAACAGAACCTGATCCATTTGATTCCGTGACTATTCCAGATGTCGTATTTCCATCTCCCCAGTCCCAGACTGCTGTGTGGATATCGGATGCATTTACATCGGTAAAACTTGCAGTCGCTGATATAGCAGTATTCACTTGTACAGGATTAAGAGATGCAGTGATTGATCCAACAACAGGTATTCCATAGGGAAATATTGTGGAACCAGATTGGTGAAATGGTTGGGACAGCCAGTTATTACCGTTATTTACATATAGGTCTAATTGATAATCTCCGTCAGGAACTGGTGTAGAAAACAGTATTCCACGGCCATAAGGTTGACATGCGTTTTCACCACCAAAAACATCAAATCCTATTGCTGTATCTTGAATTGTTAAACTTGGATAATTATATAGATGCGTATACGCACAACCGTCATATCCGGTTGGAGGAAAATATGCTAATTGATATGTGTAATAGGGAGGATTGATTACACCGTTATCGTAACTTATTACTTCCATGGTGCTAGTAATAGGAGTCGGAGTCGGAGTCGGAGTCGGGGTAGGTATGGTAGTAGGTGCTACCGTCGGGGTAGGTGTTGGGGTAGATGTTCCATATGGAAATATCGTGGAACCCGATTGGTGAAATGGCTGGGATAACCAGTTATTACCGTTATTTGTGTATAGGTCTAATTGATAATCTCCATCAGGAATTGCTGTAGAAAACAGTATTCCGCGTCCATAGGGTTGACATGACCATTCACCAAAAACTGAATAGCCTGTTGTTTGTTGAATTGTCAAACTTGGATAATTATAAAGATGTGTATAGGCACAGCCATCATATCCGGTTGGAGGAAAATACGCTACCTGGTATGTATAATAAGGAGGATTATCTGCACCGTTATCGAAACTTATCACTTCCATGGTATTGGTACTAGCATATATGGAAGATGGAGCTATTAAAGATAATACAAAGAGAGATAGTGATATAAAAAATAACTTATACAAGTTCATAAAATATTATTAATACTATATCTGTAGAAGATATAAATTACAATAAGCAAGCCCAATCGGATCTCAATTTCCATTAAATCTAAAGACATTTATAACTTGCGTAACGGGATCAAAAAGTAATATATACGTAAACTTTTCGGGTCACCTATACGTATTCCATTGTTTCTGTACGCTGTCGGGAATGATAATGATCTGAATAGCAGAAGTTAGACCTATATTATACCGCTTATCAAAATGGCATGGTAGGATGTTGGTAATACAATGTCACTTTGTTCTATTAGCGAATGAATGAAATTGGTATGTTATTTTGGATTTGCAATATCAAAGCAGATATATCTTCACTGGGAGAAATTAAGCTTGCATGCCTTGCTGCTTCGAGTGCTTGACTTTGTTTATGTAACTGATAGAGAGCAATTGCTGAATATTTCCATAGATTTGCGCTGTTTGGATAATGAACCAACCCTTGATTGATAATTTTATCTGCTTCCGGGTAAGATCCAGTGATAAGTAAAAGTCTAGATAGACCTTCGTATGTCGATAATTCAGGTGTATTATTTTTTTCTAAGTTTGCGGCGTTTAATGCTTTATGGTAGTAACGTAATGCCATTTCTGTATTGCCCATTTGCTCATATGTGTACGCCAGGTTATAAAGATTACTTTCATAAGGAAACATTTTTATTGAATTATTAAAATGCAACACCGCCTCATTATATCTATGAGCAAGTAAATATTCCGTAGCAAGGTTTGTTTCAATATCAAAATTGTTATGTATTTTCATATCATGTGTGTAAAGCGTTATTGCATCAACCCAGTTTGTATTCCTAATAATTGTTCGTACGGAAAACAGTATTATGACTATTGCCAAAGAAATGTAGGTCACTCTTTCTAGTTTTTTCCTATTATGCACAATCAACTCCAAACCAACTCCGACCATTCCTAATAAACCTACGAAGGGAAAATAGAACCAGCGGTCAGCCACAGTCTGATCTAATGGGAAAATGTTTAAATGCATTATGAGACCCAAGAGAAACCAGAAAAGAAAAAATAAATATACCCTGAACAATTTGTTAGTTACTTTATAGGTATATAGACCAAATAGGAATATGAAAACAAAAACTGAACTAACAACTAAAACTGGGAAGTAGAAGTTTTGAAATGTACTTTGTGTAATTACCCATAGTTGATTATGTGCCAAATAAACTGGGTAGGCAACTGTCTTGAAGTAATAAAAAATAATTTCAGGGATGTTTAATAATCTTCCCCGCAACGTAAGCTCATTAAGGGGAATGTTTTGTAGGTGAGTAAAGTATGTCCCACCAACACCAAAACGAATAGCGATATATACTAGTAAAGTACAAATCATCGAGGAAATAAGTAAAAACTTACCTGTCTTATTAAATATAATCCTGTAGATTACAAGCATAAAGACGAACAAAATACCTGTTTCCTTGGTCAAAAGAGAAGCCAATATTAAGAAAGATATAAGAATTATTCTTTGAGTGTTTAGCTTATTATTTGTGCTAATAAGAAGGGCAGATATTCCAAAAATAAAGAATAATGGGCTAATTGTTGCGGCGATAAACGAAACAGATTCTACCTGTATTGGATGAATAAGAAATATTAAGGATAACAATAAAGAAATGTGCCTGGCAAAAAATTTCCTCAGAAGATAAAAAACTAATATTGCATTTATAATATGAAGAGTGAGTTGGGGTAAGTGATAAAAAAAAGATAGTTCCCCAAAAAAATTGTATAACGTAGCAAAATAAATAGCTGGAATCGGTCGATATTGACCAATATTGTTGAAAGAATTGACTCCAATTAATTTAATAAAATCGATTGAATGTACTCCTGGATTAAGGGTGATATAAATTTTATCATCCCACACAAACCCATTAAAAAGCATGTTGGCGTAAACAATAAGCCCAACGACAACAATCCAAATTATTGCTTTTTTTGTGGTTAGTGGAAAAAATAGGTCTTTAATTGAGGAATTATATCTATCATCAAACATATTTCAATATTAGCATTAGAAAAATACTCTTGCAATAAAAATCTCTTTGTAGGTGTCCTAACTATATTCGTGAACTCCACAAGTTATGGATAGCTAGAGATCCTCATTTGGGCAGCCAGAGTAACCGGATTTATGGGAAGAATTGAAAGCTTCAAGTCAAAAAACGCAATAGAAAGCCTGACTCTTGCGTCATAAGACTTGTTTGTACTTAACAAACAAAGCCATTCCTGATAAAATAGCTGTGTTTGTTGATGCTTTATTCAAATTTCGAAGAAATTTGAAAGAGGAGAAGCCGATTTAGCGATTGAAGTCCGAACTATGTGAGGATGAAGAGCGGAAATCGAGCTTCGACGAGCGGATGTGGCGGAACTGGTAGACGCGCATGGTTTAGGACCATGTGCCGCAAGGCTTGGGGGTTCGAGTCCCTTCATCCGCACTTATTATGAAATCGACAATTGAAAAAAGAGAAGACGGAACAATTGAGCTAAAACTTACGATTCCCTCAACAATTGTTAAAAAAGAAACAGAAATTGTCATTGAGGAATATGCAAAGTCGGCAACTCTTCCCGGATTTCGAAAAGGAAAAGCTCCCAAAAAACTTTTGGAGGAAAAAATAGACAAGGCAAAAATAAAGGATGAAGTAATAAGAAGGCTTTTGCCCCAAGCATATGTCGAGGCTGTTAAAGAACATAACCTTAAACCTATTATGGATCCTCAAATTCACATTGAGGGCGAGCTTTCCGACGGAAAAGACTGGCAGTTTCACGCCTTAACAGCTGAAGCGCCAGTTGTTAATCTTAACGGATACAAAGAGGCGGTTAAGAAAGTGACTGCAAAAGGAAAAATTATTGTGCCCGGCGGGGAGAAAGAAGAACCAAAGCTAGATGAAATTATAAAAGCACTCATGGGAGCAACTACTATCAAAGTTCCCCAAGTTTTGGTGCAGAAGGAAGCGGACAGATCACTTTCCCAAACTCTTGATGAGATCAAAAGACTAGGTATGACTCTTGATCAGTATCTCACATCAGTTGGAAAAACAGCCGAAGTTTTGCGTGCAGAATATATGACAAAAGCAGAGGCAGATCTCAAGCTAGAATTTGTTCTTCATAAAATTGCAGAAAGCGAAAAAATAACAGTAACGGATGCGGATATCCAAAAAACTATCGATAACGCAAAGAGTCCTTCGGAAAAAGAAAGTCTTTCTCAAAACCGCTATCTTCTGGCATCTATCTTAAGACAGCAAAAAACACTTGATTTTCTTAAAACTCTATGATAAATTAGGTTGCCTATGAAACCAAAACAAACTAAAAAACAGCCAAAGCAATATATAGACCAAAATCCGATTGAGGCTCTAAGAAGCATTCCCGCAGCTTTCAAAAAATCTGCAAAAAATGACCTTCTTGAAGGATCTGTCCATGATGCATGGGAACAGATTGTAAATCCTCAAAGTATAAGTGAACCAAAAAGCGGAGAGCTTACAGCTGGAGAAGAATTAAACTTTGAAAATTTAGAAAAAAGAACAGTACAAATTTCAGAAGCCGGAAGATACTATGTACAGGAAATTGTAAAAGCGGGCGAAAGGGGAGACGCGAAAAGCACCCGGGAAATTGAAGTAAGAATGCAGGAAATCCTGATTGAAATAATGAAGCTTTCAAAATCTTCAAAAGAACTTGAGAAAAAAGTACAAATTACAGCTATTGAACAAGAAATAGTAGATCCGGGTGTATATCATGCTAACTGGTTTGAAAGCATACTTTTGAACCTAAGGAATATCAGAGCAACTGTTGAGGACGGCCTTGCATGGTTCTCGGCCTTAAGAAGCAAAAAGGCATCTCGCCAATACGGAGTCCTTGCTAAAAAACACGGAACGTCATATTCATTGTCTCATGAAAGAGTAGTTGCAACCCAAACAGGATAACTTGACTCTTGACACAGCATGATACAGTTGTTAACATTTAGGAAGTGAAAAGAAGTTTTAACCTTATTATTACAGTCCTTAACTCCTTAACGGGAGGTAGGTCTTCGTAGTAATTTAGGTAAACGAAGAACAATACCTCCCAAACGGGAGGTTTTTTTATTGCAAAAAATGGAAAAAGAACAAAGATCAAGTATGAATTTTGAAAGTTCTACACAGCGTCCTCACCAGTTCAATTTTGATTTGGCACCAAACAGTAGATTAATAATTAAAGGTGAGTCAAGACGCACAAGTGAACCGATAAGAGGAACTGGCAAAGCAAGAAGAAATACAAATAAAAATAACAGGAGGAGGTGAAATTTTATGTCAATGCAAGAAGTTGAACCCTATAAACGAGATAGGCATGAAGGATGGACTGCTCATAGTGAATCAGTAAGAATGAGAGTTGCTTATGGTGATCCCGAATCAGGAATAGGCTATATCGACCCTTACGAAGGCGCTATTATAACTCCTGGTCGTATAATTCCCGTTGCAGAAAAGGTGAATACTAATCACAGCGTGTCTAAAACACAAAGATAGAAAAAAGAATTTATTTTTAATTTTAAATAAACGAGTCTTGAGGGAGGCTCGTTTATTTTTGGGGATGTCAAAGCCAAAAGTGGGCCCGAGAAGAGTCGAAAAACGTCAAACGTCTCTTCCGCTTCTTATCTTTGCAACCCGCCTGACTGGACTTTGTGGACCTGAGAGGTATCGAACCTCTGACCTCTTCAATGTCAATGAAGCGCTCTACCACTGAGCTACAAGTCCATTCAAAGTCGGGCAGGTGTCAATGCAACGCTCTAACCAACTGAGCTACGAGCCCCCGTCAAAGCACGATTTTGTACCTTCATCCGAACAAAGTTCGGAATTCGGTTTTTCAATCGGCTTCTCCTCTTCAAAATGCAAGCATTTTGATAAAGATCGAAAGTTTTCATATTTTAACAAAAAATCTGCTAAACTAAAAGCATGACTCAACCTGAGGCATATCAAAAACTGACGAGTTTAGTCAAAACC
>Ga0155812_106_pt1 | contig 15912 bp, 13 predicted proteins | sample RifCSPlowO2_01_FD_107466 | JGI IMG/M metagenome (GOLD analysis project Ga0155812, IMG submission 107466) | Candidatus Levybacteria bacterium RIFCSPLOWO2_01_FULL_39_10 | reverse complement strand
CAGGTTACATTTCCTGACGAATCTGTTTTTAGGGTACAATCCGTATAATCTGGTAAATTAACTCTCGAAGAGCCTGAATCTATCACCACATTTCCCGTGTCACTTCCTCCAAGAGTCAGGGTATTCATAGCTGTTGTTGATAGCGATCTTGCAGCACCTGCCAGAGTCAAATTTCCTGAAACTGTTGCAGTTGCACCCACTTCCAAATCTCCCAAAACAAATAAATCATCGTCTCCTGAGGCAGTTGTTGGTGTTGTTGCACCGTCTCCTATCTTTACATAAGAAGGACTGTCAATTGTAAATCCTGCTGCTGTTGTAAGTGTTGTTAGAGAAGATGCTGTAATTGTTGTTCCTGAAAGAGTAAGGTTATCTGATAGAGTAATAACACCTGAACCTGAATCTATAACCACATTTCCGGTGGTTGATCCTCCAAGAGTTAAGGTATTCATTCTTGTTGACTGGATTGTTGCAGTACCTCCTGCCAAGTACAAACCATTTCCTGCTCCTCCTCCCAATGTTGCACTGATTGTTGCTATAGGTGTCCCGTCATTAATACCTATCACTCCAAACTCTGCGCTTGATGTAGCACTATTCCCGAGGAGAAAATCAAGGGTTGATGAGAGTTTTGGAGTAATTACGCCGTTTGCAATATCCCACTGCGCATCATCCCCGTCTTGTGAATCAAGAAGGACTAATGCCATATAGCCGGATTGATCTCCTGCTACAAGGGTATTTAAGTTACTTCCAACCTCATGGTAAACTTGAAGTTCTACATAGTCCCCAGGTTGTAACTGAATTATATCTGTTGCAAACTGACCCTCACCGGCCAGATTTACTGCATCTATTTGATGCTGCATTATACGGGTACCATTTTTAGCAAATGCAATATAGCGTGAGGCTGATGAGTTTGCAGTCCAAGCGGAAGCGCCAGTCAAAAGATATGTTCCTCCAAGTCCTGCAGGAATTGTAAAACGTGTGTTATTGGTAGCATTATCGTGGAATCCATCAGTATCAAAATTTTCATCATTCCACTGTAGAGCTGTCCATGTTCCGGTTGGTACAGACTGGGCAGAATTCTGATGGCCCCTCGCCCCAATTGCCGGGCCTCCACCACCGCCCGCATCAAGACGGATGATATTTAATGTAGACCTTGTATCGTCATTTGTATTATTACCCACATTAAGGTTACCACCCGAGTTTTGATAAGCAACAAGATCCACATAATCACCAGGATTAAGCTGGTGAATAGCAGATGTGTTTATGTAAATATTAGTTCCTGAACTTGGATTATCTCTACTTGTTAGTCCGGATGCGGTCTGACCATTTACTCTGATATCTAAAATGCGTTGACCAGTTCCATTACCTGCAAACTCTGTAGATCCCAAAATGAGATATGTACCACCGAGTCCAGCTGGAATTACCATTCTCTCTGTATTTGATGACGTGCTATGGAAACCGTCTGTATCAAAATCTTCTCTATTGAGTGTTAAAGCTGTATATGTAGCGTTTGGTACTGACTGTACAGAAGTTGCGACAGCTTTTGCCCCAATACCCTCTCCGCCAATATTTCCGCCGGAATCAAGACGCACTACACTTAAAAATGATTGTTGTCTTGCAAGAGATGCAGAACCTATGTCTATATCTCCACCGCTGTTTTGATATGCAATTAGTTCTATGTAATCTCCTGCTTGAAGATCCATAATATTTGTAACATTAAACTCTGAATTATTTGCTGCTGTTGGTCCTGGTTCGTTTACTTCAGATCCTGAGGTATTAATATCTCCGTTTTTTCTGACATAAAGAACTCTTTGTCCAGTCGCCCCTGGTAAAAATGATGCATAACCTGTTATCAAATATTTTCCACCCATACCAGCAGGTATAGTTACTCTTGTGTTATTGGTTGCATTATCATGAAAACTGCCGCTGTCAAATTCTTCAGAATTTAGTGTAACTGCTGTATTAGTAGAACTACTTATTGTTTGTGTTGTTGTGCTAATTGCTTTTGCCCCAATCGCATCCGATGTTGAAGCAGTTATTCCTCCGCAGGTTACATTTCCTGACGAATCTGTTTTTAGGGTACAATCCGTATAATCTGGTAAATTAACTCTCGAAGAGCCTGAATCTATCACCACATTTCCGGTATTGCTCCCTCCAAGAGTCAGTGTTTGTTTGTTGGTAGTCTGGATACTTCCTGCTTTGTTTAGCACCAGATCTCCCGAAAGAGTCGCTATCTGGGATCCGCTCGCACTATTGATATTTAGTATTGCAAACTTAGCTGAAGTTGTAGCCTGTCCACCAATGAGAAGATCAACTGTAGAGTTGTTGGGAGTAAGGAATCCTGCTCCAAGTGTCCAGTTGGAGCTTCCTCCCCCTCCTCCGGGACAGGATCCCCATGAGGGAACTCCTGAGGTTACATTTCCTGACGAATCTGTTTTTAGGGTACAATCCGTATAATCTGGTAAATTAACTCTCGAAGAGCCTGAATCTATCACCACATTTCCGGTATTGCTCCCTCCAAGAGTCAGTGTTTGTTTGTTGGTAGTCTGGATACTTCCTGCTTTGTTTAGCACCAGATCTCCCGAAAGAGTCGCTATCTGGGATCCGCTCGCACTATTGATATTTAGTATTGCAAACTTAGCTGAAGTTGTAGCCTGTCCACCAATGAGAAGATCAACTGTAGAGTTGTTGGGAGTAAGGAATCCTGCTCCAAGTGTCCAGTTGGAGCTTCCTCCCCCTCCTCCGGGACAGGATCCCCATGAGGGAACTCCTGATGTACCATTTCCTGAGAGAAGACAAAGGGATGGGGTTTCAATCTCAACAACTCTTGTTACAACTCCTGCAGTAGTTGTGTATAGAACTGCATTTGCATCTGTGATGTAATTGTTTAGAGTAAGCGTTCCGTCATTTGCAAGAATAAACTTAGTTGTTCCAGAGGCTGAAGCTGTAAATAAATCTCCTGAATTCAGATTGTCAACTGCCAAAGCCGCGTTGTTGCCGATTCCTGAACGAACCAAAAGCGGGAATTCTGTTGAGATTGCAGTGCCAAGTGTAATACCGGAATCAAAATCGCCTGAAAATACAATATTTCCCGATCCATTGACTGCCAGCGTCAAGTCTTCATTTGAAACTGTAGTTATATCTGTTGTTGCGCCTGAGAAAATCAAACCTGTTGAACCTATTGTTTTATTTGTGAATTCTTCTGTGCCTGCAAGTGTTGCAAGTGTACCTGTAGAGGGCAGAGTAAGCGTAGTATCCGCACCTGTTGAAAAAGTCAGACTGTTATTTCCAAGATTAATTGTCTCAGCGTTTGGGATTTGAAGTGTTCCTGAGGTTGAAGCGTTTCCTGATGTATCCTGGACAGTAAGTCCCGCTACTTTTTCTGCATTAAACGCATAAGGTACTGCAGTGAGGCGGATCCTCGGCGTCATCTCTCCATCTCCCGCAACATTAATTCCTAAGTATCTGCCGTCCCAGTTAAAGTTAAAATTAGCGGGAAATGCAGTTGATGAACCAAGCTCCACAATAAAAATTCCATCTGCAACAGCGACAGTACCCTGAGTCTCGGTCCATAAAGCTGTTCCCCCGCTTGACACGTCATAAATTGCAAAAACAATCGAGTAGTCGCCGTCAGTCACGTTTGTGCCGTTTGTGTTGGTGAGCTTGCCCTGAAAATTTATAGTTCGCCTTATTCCCGTCAGCGCATCAGCGCTTTGAATAGCAAAAAACAAAAAGACGAGGAGAAAAATAATTGCTGAAACAATTGCCCAAATATTCTTTCTGCTTTGATCACTTGCCAAGCTCCTAAATAGTGATGTGCTATAATATTTAGCGTACATACTACTAGTAAAAAGAGAATAAACCTAGCCGTCAAATATTTTTATTACTTGCATAAAATTGCATACTTTTGTATAGTATTACATATGCCTTTTTTGTTTTCACAAAAAAGAAATTCTAAGCACTAAGCTCTAAATTCTAAACAAATACAAATGAATATGACTAATAACGAAAAACTTAAAACTAATAACCATAACTTTAAATCTTCTAACCTAAGAGATAGAACCTATCAGTTTTCCCTTGATATTATTAAGTTTATTAATAAACTTCCAAATGAAAGAGCTTTTTGGTCAATAGGAGATCAGCTTTTACGTTCCTCGACTTCAATTGGCGCAAATATAATTGAAGCAAAAGCCTCAAGCTCAAAAAGAGAATTTATTAAGTTCTATCAGATTGCACTAAAATCGGCTAACGAGTCCGAATACTGGTTATCTCTTCTAAGAGACTCGTATCCCAAGCTAAAGTCTGACTGTGACGCTTTATTATCCGAACTCGATCAAATAAGCAGGATGTTAGCATCAAGTCTGATCACTATGAAAGGAAAAAGAAGCTATTAGCTATAAAGCTATGGATTTTAGCTTTTACATTTTAGTTCTTAGTTAATATCATGGAACAGCTTTTTTCTATAAAACAGGTTGCATATATTCTTAAAGTCCATCCTCTGACAATAAGAAGATATATTAAAGAAGAGAAGCTAAAAGCTACAAAAATCGGCGGAAATATCAGGATAAAGGAGTCTGATTTGGCAAATTTTTCAAAAGACTTTATTCCCAATAAACAGCCGGCTTCAAAATCACCCAGAAAAATGATATACGCTGAATTTAATGATGCAGATCCCCTTTTCCAGCTTCAAGGTAAAGGAGCATCTCTAGACTTAGCAGTCTAGAAATATTAAATTCTAAACACTAAACTCTAAACAAGTTTTGAATTTAAGAATTTTGAATTTGTTTAGGATTTAGAAATTAGATATTAGAATTTTAAAAATTATGGCATTAAAAAGTAAAAAAGTATTTTTAGAAAAAGACGTATTATACGCGTTTATAAACCGCGCTGATCCAAGACATCAGGAAGCAGCTGCGTATTTCAGGTATTTTGCGGGTGAAAAATTTCAGGTATTTACAAGCTACACGGTAATTGAAGAAGTAAGCGCGTTAATATATGAAAAAATCAGCCCTTCCCTTGCCCGCGATTTTTTAAGGGGGGTATCTCTCTCAAACTTAAATATCCTCTACCCTAATGAGTCTGATCTTAAAGCATCGCTTAAGACCTTAATTAACTACCAGAGTACGGAACTTACTTTCAGGGAAGCTCAAACATCAGTTCTTGCGAATAGAAACAATATCCAACAAATTGCCACTTTTGGATACCTACACCAATTGTTCGGCCTATCAGCTTTTAACTTGCCTGTTTAAAGCTAAATTATAAATCAAAAATTATATCTCAAATCTTAAGATATTAGATTTTATTTATTATCTATTATCTAAATTAGAAAGTTCCTGCTGCAATTATTGTCAGAGTATCAGTATAATCAGCTGATGCGGGTGCTGTATTTGAAGGTTTTGCTTTAAGGAGAAATGAACCTCTGCCTCCTGTAATCGGATTACCGCTTGTTGAATAAAGCTCTCTTATGGTTGTATCAATAATTCCCACATTTTCACTTGAATTATTGTAGGGAGAAATTGCAGTCAGAGGTCCGCCTGATGTTTCAATATCAGTTGAGCTTTGGGCGCCAAATCCTTCAGGAAGCGATCCAAGGTTTCCTGTAACCCCGTCAATTGTATAGCTTGTTGATGCGCTCAAAAGTCCTGAATTATTGTCTGATAAATAAATATAGCCTCCGTACTGGGCATTTGTGTCAATGTCCACCCAGACTTTGGTTGAAGGAGTGTTAACTGAGCCTATTGAAAGAGTTCCGAAGGGGAGAGCGTAAGGAGCTGCGGTTTCTGTGTCTGATGAGGATACATCAATATCAAAATCAATTGATACATTAACTGTTGCCGCACTTGCCTGCGGTCCAAGGCCGGATTCTGAGAACTCTCCCTGCCATGCTTTTACACGCACCCAGTAAGTAGTGTTTGGATCAAGGCCGATTATGTTTTCGCCTGATGCTCCTCCCCAATTCGCATAAGTCTGATAATCCTCAATCCCCAAACTTGCCCCCACTGTATTGTCGGATTGCACCCAATTGGTTGTTGCCCAATTATTATTTGAGATTGCAACTGCAAAGACAGTATCTGATGGATTACCTCCAGTATCAATAATTAGCTTCAATTTGTTATACCACGAGCTCGGATTTGTAAGGCTTGGCGCAGGCGGAATATGAGCAGTTTGAACACCAAGGAGTCCTGCGCGAACATTGTAAGAGTTTGATGAAACACTTGCTGACTGCTCGCCTAAAATTCCTTCAAGCGAATAGGTTGTTGAATCAAGGCTCCCCCCTCCTGCGCCAAAACCAAAGCTTCTTAGCTCATAATTAGTTGACGCAGGAAATACAAAAAGTATAAATAATCCGCCTGTGAGAAATTGTTTTGTGACTTTCTTAAATCTGTTCTTCATATAAATATTTTATCAAACTAAAATTAATTAAACTCAAGGGATGAAAGTATCCCCTCAAGCACTTTTTGGTTTTCCTCCGGAAGTTTTAAAGTCAAAATTAAGTACTGGTTATCTATATTGTGATATATTGTGATAGTAAATTGATCGAGTAAATCTATAAATCCCAAAAACTCCCTGTCCCCTACTTTTATATTTCTTTCTTCATACTGCTCGGGGTTTAACCTTCTCATACTTACCCCCGGTGCTTGATCCAGCGAACTTGAAACCGTGTCTGTCAAATAGGCAACAATTGAACCCTTTGGTCTTTCAAACGCAAAATACTCGTTGCATTTTCCCTGTTCATAGTGGTTAAAAACAGAATACGGCATAATAAACGAAAAACACTCACCCACGCTTACTCGCTCTCCCTTAAGATCGTCTTTTTTTTCTTCGCTCAGAAGATTTGAATAACTGCCGGACTTTTGCGAACTTATAAACTTTTTTGACCGATCCGACAGTTCGCTCCCAAACTCAGGCTTTTCAAGATACTCAAAAAGAACAACTCCCAAGACTGCGATCCCAAATAAAACAACGGCTCCAATTATAATTTTTTTCTTCATAATTAATTTATTAGTTTTTAACTGTGGTTTTTAGCTTTAAGTTTTTAGTTTTGCGCTTTTTAAGCCAGATCAAAACAAGAATTATTAACCCTATAATTACTCCTGTCCCGAACACCGGATTTATATATAAAAAGTAATCTTGGTATGAAAATTTAGTTTTATCAAGCGAATCACGGCCTTGAATGCTAATTTTATTTATCGAAATAGGGACTGGTGTGCTAACTTTTTTTGAATAAACCGGAATGTATTTTCTGGACTGAGGAAGAACTTTAAGTGAATTTTCGTTAATTATCCCCTTATAGATAAGCCTGCCGAAAATATCAGTAATATCTGCTCTGCCGTAAGGAGTTAAGTGCACATTACCGTCGTTTTGAAGAAGAATAAAGTATGTTGATGGATGGGCAAAAACAATAGGAATTTTTGGAAAATCCACATCTTTAAATGATAAATTATAGCGCTCCCCTCCTTTTTTGGTTAGGTAAACTAAAGAAGAAAGAGCTGGTGTCACAATTGTATTGTCTGTTGATGAACCGGGCCTTTGTCTCACAATAACAGCCCCATAGTGGCCTCCCGGTGACAGGTCCTGCCTGTTTGCAATAGTAACATTAATTTCACGCTTTTCTTGCTGTTTAAGCTCCAGATTGTTGTTGGTAAAACTTATAAACGAGGTCAATCCATATGTATAATCTTTAATTTCTTTCCCTAAAAAACTAACGTTGCCATAGGGATCGTCACTCTGCCTAAAATCAATCCCTGAAAGATCAATGCTTAATTCTTTATCCGAATTATTTGTGATAGTAAATACAAACTCTTTTGCCGACTCAGTTGATTCCATTTCAACCTCAATAAAAGCAGGCTCAATTTTGATTGAATCAGCTCTTACCGTTTGAGGGAGTACCAGGAGAATTACAAACAATATTCCGGGTATTAAACTAAATCTCATAAATAGATGATAGCAAAAAATGAATTATGAAGCATGAATCAAGAATTAAGGTAAGGTTTTGAATTTTGGTTTGTGGCTTTTAGTTTTTAGCTTTTAGTTTTAAGTTTTAAGTTTTTTAAACACTGGCCTAAATATTGCTACAACTCCAACCAGAGCTAAAATGACAATCAAACTTGCTCCCCCGACTATCTTCCAGGGGAAAATCCAGAAAGATACTTTTGCCTCAACCGGAATGTCACGCTCTCCGTTATCATATACCATGAGTAAATTTGCGCTGTATCGTCCGAATCTGAATTTATCCGTTTTTGAAAAATCAAATTTAGTTTCGTACTCTGTCTCACCTTTATCATTTAGAACCACTGCACCATTTTCCTCCTTTGGAACCGTAACTGCAAAACCATCATCCCAAATGACATTAAACTGTCTAAGGCTGTTGGGAATTATATTTCCCCTGCCCGGATTAATTTCCAAAACCGCAATTTCCTGATTTAACATTGAGTCAATAAATACATTGCCAAAAGGAATTACATGGACGTTACCGGTATTATTGACTAAAAGTTGCAAGTTTGTTGGCAGATATTCATAAAATAGTTTATCTGTCTTAAACTCTGTAATCTGAAGTTCTCTTTTGGCATTTGGAGATTTGACATCAAGAAGAATCGGCAATGCAACCGATCCTACGATTTTTGCCTGTCCTCCTTCCACTCCTTCTGCCTCACTTTCTCTTCCAACCAAAAAGCCGTAATAGTATCCAAGTGATGCTGACTCGGGAGGCGAAATAGTAAACCTAATTGTTCTTGATTCGCTTGGATTAAGTGTAAATTCAGATGGGCTGTATTCTATCCAGCCTGCAAATTCATCTTCCTTCCCGATGTCTGCAACCACCGGATTTCTGCCTGCTGTATCTGGCTGAAATTTAATTAATTTCAGTCGAAGGTCTTCAGCTGAAGTATTATTATTGGTTACCCTGAATTGACCTGTAACAGGCTTTCCCGGATCAGTTGTGAGGCTTATATAGGTGGGTGAAAGGGATAAATTTATGCCGGAAGTCTGAGTTTCTTGGGCAAGAACAGCTTTCAAACTAAAAACGAAGAGTGAAAATGTAAAAACCAGAATTAATAGTTTTATAGTTTTTAGTTTTAACATATGGTTTTGTGGTTTTTCGTTATTCGTTTTTAGCTTTCTTTCTCATTATACCAAAAATCCTGCCGTTATTACGAGCAGGATTGTCATAAGACCGGTGGAAACCTGTCTGCCGGCAAGGCAGGTCTGTTAAAAATCTGTGCAAATCATATTTAAAAATTTCCCGCTCCGACTAATTCCCAAGTATCAGTATAGTCAGTTGCAGCTTTATTTACTGGCGAAATATCTACAACCGCGTATAGAGTCAAAGTATCGCTGTCAACAACCCCGGTTCTTTGGGCAAATTGCTCAAATCCGCCGTTTGCAGTCGCAGAAGTTCCAAGCACCCCTCCTGCGGTAGATGATGAATTTGCAGTAGCATCATCACCCCCGTCATACTCGTTTGCAACAGATAAAGTGCCGGACGGGTTTGAGCCTGCGGTTGCACCAACGTCAATCACATATGCTTCAGCTCCCGTAGAAGCAGCCACATCCTCAGCTGATGCATCAGTAGAAGGATCAGTTGAGGAAATTGCATCGGAAGTACTGGCTGATGCAAGAGTTGCTGCTGATCCTTCGCTTCGAATATATGTCATATAACCGTTATTTGCATTTGTATCAACATCTATTGTTATGGTTCCCCTGGTATGGGCGCTTGTTGAAAGAGTTCCCAATGCAATAGAGTTTCCTGAAAGTGCAAAATTAAAAGTTGGCGGAACTGTTGCGGTCACTGTTACCTGATCCGCATCTGTTGTTGTTATGTCAACTGCTACCGACTGCGTATCAATATCTGCGGGCGCTGAAGTTTGAGTGGTAATTGTGATAGTTTTTTGCCCGGCATTACCTGTTGTCGGATTGGTTACACAGGTAGTTGAGCTGCATGTAATATAAAAACCATAAAGCGTGCCTGCTGTCATGTCGCCACTAGTGAATACAACATCAGTTGTATTGCCATTATCTGTAACTGAGGTTGCTTCAGCCTGAATAGTAGGCCATGCTATCAGAGACTCTCCCTGATATGTAGATGGTAAACCCGATGTTGATGTATCATGGTTTGTTGCTGTAGCGTTAATTACAAAACCCGTATCTGTATCGTCCTGATAAGTAATTTTAACTCTAGCCTCAGTTGCTGTGGAGGCAGGCTTTGCAACAATTAAAATTTTATAACCTGTTGTTGTATTAAAGACTTCACTTGCACCAACCCTATCAAGCCTGACTGATGCTTCTGTTAGAGGAACTACAGCATGAGCTTGATTTACCTGAAAATAAGGAGCGTAGGTTAAGAGAAGAAGAAGAAAGATGATCACAAGAAGATTGAGGATCTTTTTATTTCTTAGCTTAATTTTTTTAAATTTACTCAAAAACTTACTCATTATTAATACAATATTAATATAATTTAAGAGTAGATTATTTTTAACTAAAATGTCAAGCGCGAAGGTAACTCCGATGCCAAGCATCGGAGTTTGATTATTTATTTCGCGCGCGACACTGAGCAACAAGCCCTTCGGGCTTGCGACTCTGGTTCCCCAATGCTAAACATTGGGGCTTGTCGTCGAAGTGTCAATACATCAACTAATAAATGCTGGCGGAAAACAAAAAACAGAGTGGGCTCCGAGCTAACTTAAGATAAATATCAAACTGCAGGGATCGCGAAATTTATTCTTTGTTTAGCACTGGGCAAATACCCACCCTGAAAAACTACTTATGAACTTGCTTTTTTGTGTTTTTTGCCGGTGTCAAGCTCCTGTGAAAAATCCTGAATCAACTTAATTCCTACCAAAATAAGAATTGCAAGGCTAATTAGAACAATTTGAGCAGTTGTCATGTCGCTTAACATCAAAATATCCTTTCTTTATCCTGTCTAATTTATTAGAACATAAATAATTTTCCCTTGTCAAGAGGGAAAATAAGCAATTTTTATCTAGTCATAATCTTATCAAAATTACTCTCATTAGCTTTAAATTGGTGGTTGAAATCTTAAAAATTGTGTGATAGTGTTTAAAAAATGACTGAAATTTCATACACACAATCTCAGAATATTCAAAAGTATATCAGCAGAATTAATCAGCTTCGGCAATCCATTCTTTTGTCTATAATTGATCCCAAAATTGAGCTAATACTCCGATGGAATGCTCAAATTGAAAGAATTTTTTGGATTCTTTCTTTAACCGATACTCCCCTTGCAAAAGAAGAGATCTCGCGTATCACAAGAAGTAAGAATACTGACTACTCAAAACCTCAAAATCTGACTCTTAAAATCAAAAAATCGCTCGATTATATCTCTCAAAACTATCTCTCAAGTCAAAAACAAATAAACTTAAAAGATGTAATAGAAGTAACCGGATATTCCTATGAAAACATTGCCGTGAAAACAAAATCGCTTGATAAAAGCCTCAAATACTTCCAAACCTCGCAAGAGAATCCTCTGATTCAAGCAGGTCTTGTCCACTTCGTAGTAATAGATCAGGCAAGACATAAGAAAAACTATGATTTAGCTTCCCTTTTAACGTACTTATTCCTATATAAAGAAGGCTATGATTTTAGAGGTCTTCTGGTATTGGACGAGTATTTTAGAAAAAACTTTGATGAATATGAGTTCAATCTCAAAGACTGTATGGCGCGAGGCACACAGACTCTTTGGCTTGAGTTTTTCTTAAAATCAATGATACAAGCGCTTGCTAAAGCTCAAAATCTCATTCAGGATGCGGTGATTGCAGATTCAAAATCCCCTGCTTTCAAACTTAACAGCCGTCAGAAGACAATTCTTAGTTTTCTTGACACACCGGGCTCATCAATTACAAATAGGAATGTTCAGAAAATGTTTGGAGTTTCGCAAATTACGGCATCCCGCGATCTCACAGGTTTGTCCCGTCTGCTTCTTATACTTTCGAAAGGTAAAGGAAGAAGCGTGTATTATACCAAGGTTTAAAATTAGATTCATAGATTGGAAAACTCAGTTATCAGTTCTCGGTTTTCTGTTTTCGGATTTTGGTTGCTCTGTTTTCAGTTTACCGGACTGATAAACAGATAACTGAAAGACAAATTTCCGATAACCGACAACTGAAAACTGATAACAGAACTATCCTGAGTAATGATCTGAACTTTTCTTGCTTCCTGCTTCATGATCAAATATTGATTTGTAAAATATAAATATCAATATAGATATATCTACTAATTAATAGCTCAAACAAGCTATTATTAGGGTTACAGTTGAGGCGTCGGAGATGGAGCTGAAGAGGTAGGATTTAGCTGAAAAGAAGGGGTTGGGCTTGGAGTAAATGTTGAAACTGATTCTTCTTCCAGTGCAGGAGATGCGCTTGGGGCTGTTTGAATTGGAGTAATATCAATTACTTTATTCGTACTTGGTCTATAAATAATTGCCCGCTGGGCCGCAGAGAAAATAAGAACTTTGTCCCCGTTTTGTGCTTTTGCAAAAAATGGCTGGTCTTCTAATTTATTTACATCGGTAACTGTGGCAATTGTAGGAGTCTCATGAGGCAATTCCATAAGTTTTCCCACCATTTCCAGAATCTCTTGGGTTTCATTGGTTGCTGGTTGAGAAGAGCTACTGTTAAAAGAGTTTAAACCTTTTCTGTACTGGAGGAAAAAATAAGCTGATGAGATAAATACCAACAAGAGCAGAAAGATTATTCCTGCTTTAAAAATCCTTTTTTTTCTTAAAGAATAAAATTTAATTGCCAGTCTATATCTTAACATTTCATTATAGAATACGGGGTTTGGGGTTTAATTTCAAGAAGGTCCTTAAAAATCCGAATATCGAATTCCGAAACACGAAACAATTTCCAAAATTCTAATATTCAAAATTATTCAGATTTTCTTATAATTGCCCCGAAGATATTCATAAGCTCAGTCGCTTCTTGAATTAAATCCTTCTTCTCTCTTTCATTTTCTTCCAGAGGCTCTGTAAGATTCAGCCAAAGCCTGCTTTCTTTTGATTCTTTTCTGGAAATTTTAGCTCTCATTATAAAGTCCTTTTTACTCAAAGATTCATTTGCTTCAATATAATTAGCAGCCTGCGAACCAGAAGATCTTATTAGTTGTTTTCCATATTCAATATTAGAAGTTATTCTAGGTAATTGCTTTACGTAATCACGGCATCGTTTGGCAAACTCAAAGGTCCGGTCTTCCAGATCGTATTGTTTTGTATTTTTATTTTCTGTCATTCGAATTTCCTTCGGATTTCGGATTTCGGATTTCGAATTTTCTCTTAGTTGATTCTTCTTGAATCAATTTCCTCATAAACCATTTTTGAAATACTTGCAATAATTCTTTCAAGCTCGGCAAAATCATCTCCTCTGGTCATTATGCAAATAAGGTACGGGTTATCCGGATAATAAACAATACCGCAGTCATGGAGCTGTTTTTCGTCCCCATTAACTCTTTCTCCGAATTTATTGGCTACTTTTACGTCTTTCGGAACACCGGCTGAGATGCCTTGGTCAAAATCTGACTGGGAAAGTATTGATAACAGCTTATCTGAGTCCTCTATGCCCAGATAAGATACGTTATATAAAATACGGAAAATCGAAGCATATCCGCGTGTTGAAATATCAGATAACTGATTATCCGTTGGAAAAATTAACCCTAGATCACGGAAAACTTTAAGATCTAATTTATTGTTGCCGATAATACCAAGTGTAGATTTCAAAACATCATTTGATAAATTGTCAGAATACACAAGAGAGTAAAAGATCAATTCCTCAACAGTATACGATGATCCGGGAGATATTGACTTGGCGGGTTTATAATCTTGTACTTGAGGCTTATAATCCTGAGTTGTTTTGAAATTCAACTCTCTTTTTAATATGTCCGGCGTTTCCTCTTTTAGTTTAAAAAAAACAAGGGCAATAGGAAGCTTTAGAAGACTTGCAGAGAAATATTGTTCGTCATCATTAATTCCCAAAGTTGGTCCCTCATGCAAATCCCTAAAATAGATAGATACTTCGCTGACTTCCCCGCTTTTTTTCTTTGAATCTATAAAAAGATTCAAATCTCCCCTTAAGCCGGCCAGATTTGACTTACTTATAACTTGGTTAACTCCGCAATTAAATGCCTTGTTTACATAAGTAAATTTATATTCGCATCTTGCCAGCTGCTTTGCTAAAAGATAGCCGCCCAATAGTCCGGAAATAAACATTACCGGAATCAGGAGAAGCAGAATATTTTTTCTCACTTTTTAATTCTTGCATATATTTTTTTTAAATTCCAGTAAAAAAAGAAGAACGGAATTTTTTTAATTTGCCTGTGTTTGAATTGCCACCCAGCTCATCTTTATATCCGTTGCTGCCGGTTTGTTAAGAAGGATTGTAAATCCTTTTATATTTCTGTCTGTTATGGCAAAGCTATAGCCCGAGCTAAGGAGTGCCTGTTTCTGCGCATCCGATCCTTCCGCGAGTAAGTTGGCACTGACCACCGGTACTTCCTCATACCCGTTTTCAAACGTCACTTTTACTTTTGATTGACCATGCTTTATAGTAGTAGTGCCTGCGCTGTCGGAGCTGAATTTAACATCCGAATCAAATCTTACGCTGTCTTTGAAAACTACTTCTCCAAAGAATGTTGAAAACCCGTTTACTATGAAATTATCAGTTATGATAGTATCAATTACGGTCAGGATTCCTTCAACAAGCCCTGATCCAGTAACTCTGAGCTTCCCTGCAGTGAGCTCGTCGAATCTGTCAAAATCACCTTCTCCTGTGGCTGATACAATACCTGATTGCGAATTTGATTCGGTTTCCATTAAAACGAGCTCCTCTTCTTTTTGCGCTATACTTTCCTCAAGTATTTGAAGCTCGACGCTCTCAGAGGACACTCCCGCAACCGCTGAAAGAGTTGCGATCTGTGATTTAAGATTTGTTATTTCCAGATTAATTAATGAGATATTCTCTTCTAAAGAATCCAGATGATCGGTATTTAATTCAAGCCCCTCAATTTGGCCTGCTTTTAGTTTTTCGGCTGTAACAGTTCCTGAAAATATAGCATTTCCCAAATCATCCAGCTCAAATATTCTTCTGCCGGATGTTGAGGCAAAATCATCAAAAACATCAATTGTCACTTTTCCGTCATTTAAGATCCTAAGCCCTATATCTTTTTCAAACGCCTCTATCTTATCCGTAATCAATGTGTTTGTCAGCATACGGGGTGATATAATCTCAAGCCCGGCTGTTATTCTGTCGGTATAAATTTCGGAAACATCAGTTGTGTCTCTTATATCTTTTTTCTCATCAAACAGATAGGTTAGTATAATACGCCCTATATCAACAGCCTCTGGTACGCTGTAAAGATCTACCCCGTGTTCTTGCAAGGCTTTTTTTACCATTATTCCGTTTGAATAAGATGTGTTGACAAGAACCATAACCTTGCAAACTTGTCCCTCCTTACAATTTGAATCTTCAAGCGCGGTACCTAACATTATTCCTGCTTTAGTTCCGCGCATTGCAACTCCGGAAACTCCCGAAAGAGTAAGATCGTCTCCTGCTTTGATTCTTCCGTTTTCTTCAGACACTTTTACAGGAACACGCCCGGCAAGAGCTATTGGCTTGGCATCTTTACCTGCGCCAAGAAGGTCTCCTCCTATTGCTTCGTACGGTATGCTGGAAACTACACCTACAATACTGCTTCCTCTTTCTGCTTTTTCAAGAATTGAAGTTCTCTGAAGCCCAAGGGCAAATGACTGGTACTCTAGTGTCTCGTCACTGACTGCGACAACATCTCCCGGCTCAACGCCTCCTTTTGTCTCATACCATTCGGCCAAATCTCCTCCGCTTGCAGTGTAGGACATAACTACAACAACACCGGGGGCGCCTGCGCCGCCGGCAGCGCCCGTCGTGGAGTCTA
>Ga0155812_124_pt2 | contig 16674 bp, 14 predicted proteins | sample RifCSPlowO2_01_FD_107466 | JGI IMG/M metagenome (GOLD analysis project Ga0155812, IMG submission 107466) | Candidatus Levybacteria bacterium RIFCSPLOWO2_01_FULL_39_10 | reverse complement strand
AACGATTGACGAACTTTTGGAAGATGTGAAATTATATATTTCATGTCATGAATAAATCCAAAATCTACCATCCTGTCCACCTCATCAAGAACAATATTTTGAAATATTGACAGATTTAGATCACGTCTGTCTATTAAATCTTTTAATCTCCCGGGGGTTCCGATAACAAAATGAGGCCTGTGACGGAGTCCGTAAATTTGATGTCTCATATTAACTCCGCCTATTGCAGCAATCGCCCTTAAATCTGTTCCCCTTGCAAAAATTTTAAACTCTTCTTCGATTTGCACAGCAAGCTCACGAGTAGGAACAACAATTAAAACCCTCTGATTTCTATCTAAAAATGCCTTATTTATTAAAGTTATTAGAAATGCGCCGGTTTTACCTGTCCCGGTATTTGCAATTCCTATAATATCGCGTCCCAATAAAATTTCGGGCATTGCTTTTTCTTGTATTTCTGTGGGGTTTGAATATCCACGTTCTTCAATATTTCTTTTTAACTTTTCTTCAATTAAAAAATCACTAAATTGAATTCTGGATACATATTTTATTTGAGGCTGGTTATCTAAACTTTTATTTATAAATAAGTTGGGGTCTAGCTTTTTGATTTGTCTTTTGGTATTGCTATTAAATCTTGGCCTTCCTCCATACGGATTATTTCCTCTGTAATTATTAAATTTTCTATGATGTGATCTGTACATATTTTTTCCAAGCTTATACAAGGATAAATCTACTCAAAAGTGAATTATGTTTATGTAAGAAGATACTAGTGGAAAAATTGAGGTATCTTTATCTTTTAAAAACTAAATCAAAATTTGGGCAGATGTATCCTGGTACAATCTGCGAGTAAGTGCATTATAGCACAAACTAATCAACAAATCAAACTATAGGGTACAAAACTATTCATTTACGATAGTGGCATTTATTGTACCTGAAATAGTTATACCTTTAGTTTAAACGATCGTTGTAAAAAGGTAAATCAATAATTGGCAGGGAAGAATTGTCTTGATTTGAGGACTTCTCTCCTCCTCTTAACCTACTCTTCCAAGTTATTGGACCTCTGCAGTAGTTGACCGGTTTGGGTTCAGTCAAACCAAAATTGGTCCACAGCGCTCCTGTTTGGTCTCAGCACTTGCCGTTGGCCCTCAGACTCGTCGTCTGAGCAGGAGCCACTTTAGGCCTGCGTAGCGCCTTATTCAGTCACTACCAAATATTTATAATTTCAAAAAGCAGGCTGGTTGTTCGTAGGTCTGTCAGAAATTTCCCACCCACTTGCCGCTCAACCTTGCAGAACTTTACTTATCCTTGCGGAATTTAAGAAGGGTTCAGCTCATCCTTCTACCTGCATTTGTCTACGTTTCCGTAGATATCAGGTCTACGGAGAAATAAGAAGACAATTTGATGCCATTTTTCTCATACATAAAGCATAATTAATAGCTGTAGTAATTGTCAAGAGTACAAAGTGTATCAAATGTACGCAATTTGACTTTTGTAATTTTTATTCATAGAATAATCACGTGAAAACAGTAACAGCAAAACAGGCTCGACAAAATTTTTCAGAGCTGTTAAATGAAGTCTTTTACGGAAATAACAAGATTCTTATCACTAGATCGGGAAAACCAATAGTAATATTGACCCCTGCAAGATCTCAACGGAAAAAGAGTTAGTTTTTTAATTTCAAAAACTTAGTGTTGTACCGATGAAGTGTTTTATCTACTGTTATGAAAATGAGTCTTTCGACTTTGGACTGAGCAATTAAAATTCTATCAAAAGGATCTTTATGTATATGAGGCAATTTTTCAATTCCTAACACATGTTCCATTTCTATAGGAAGTATACTAAAACCACTTTTAACTGCGTCCGCCTTAATATTTGCTGATAACTTTAACTTTTTCTTCTCTTTTTTAATAATTATTTCCCAAACGCTTGCAACGCTAAGAAATATTTGATTCTGAGGACTACTTAAAACATCAAATAAGCTGGAAGGAAATTTATTACTTTTCTCCATCAGCCAAATAAAAACTTGGGTATCTATTAGAAATCTTTTACTCGCCATAGAAAAGTTTATTTATTTCCTCGTCTTCAGCATCAAAATCATCAGCAACCCAAATTTTACCTTTCCACAAGCCGAATTTGCGAGGTTTTACTTTCTCTTTGTAGGCTACTAATTTGACAACCGGTTTACCTGACTTAGCAATTACAACGTCTTTTCCGGAAAGAACATCAGCAATGAGGCGTGAAAGATTTGTCTTTGCTTGGTGAATATTAATGATTTGCATATACTTAGCTAAGTTAGCTAATTATATATTTTTCTTTACTCCCTGTCAATACCTGAGGCATTTTCTTGCTTTGCCCTTCTGTAACTTTAGTGAAAGAGGGAACTGCTATTCAAATAGGCTACCGCACAATTATTTATAACCTTTTGCCTGAATATTAAACAATTCAGCATAAAGTCCCTTCTTTTCCATAAGGTAATTATGGCTTCCCTCCTCTATTATCTTACCCTCATCTAATACAAGTATTCTGTCAGCATTTCTAACTGTAGAAAAACGGTGGGAAATAATAATAACAGTTTTGTCTTTTTGAAGTTTTTGAACATTTTCAAATATTTCATATTCAGCTTTAGCATCTATTGCGCTTGTAGGCTCATCAAGAACAAGTATTGGTGCATTTCTAAAGAATGCTCTGGCTAATGCCAATTTTTGCCACTGACCTCCTGACAAATCAATTCCTCCTTCGAACATTTTACCAACTACCTGGTCATATTTATCTGGTAAGGTGTCAAGATACTTATCTGCTCCAGATTTTTCAATCGCCTCTTTTAAAAATTCTTCTTCCTGTTTTTTTGTTAAATCTCCAAAATAAACATTTTCTTTAAAGGTAAACTGATATTTAATAAAGTCTTGGAATAAAGCTCCAATATATTTGTGCCATTCATCAAGGTTTAAATTTTTTATATTGACTCCGTTAATCAATACCTCACCTTCAGTAGCATCGTAAAATCGAAGCATTAGTTTTATTAAAGTAGTTTTCCCAGCTCCATTCTCTCCGACTAACGCAACCTTCTCACCGGTTTTAATGATTAAGTTGAAACCCTTGAGGATATCCCTTTCAGTGCCTGGATATCTGAAGGATATATTTTTAAATTCGACAATTGGAGGTTCTGGTTTATTTGGAATAGTCACAGGTTCAGGGGGTGAAGTGATGACTTTTTCTGTTTCCAAGAAGTCAAAAAATTTATCGAGATATTTATTCCGTGCTGATATGCTTGAGTATTGATTTAAGATTTCTTCAGCACTCAATGTAAGAGCTAAGGATTGTTGGAAAACAAGAGTAAACTGACCAATAGATAAAGTGCCTTGCAATACTCTGGATAAGTTCAGATATTGTGTATAAGCAAAAACACCAAACTGTAAAACTCTGGCTAATAAAATATTTATTATCCAGGGGTCGTTAGCTTTTGCGAATTCTGAAAAGTAAGATTTCTGTTCCTTCTTTATCTTACTTAGCAAAACAGGGCCTGTTTGGAAGATAATTGCTTCTTTAGATGTTGAGTCTGAGGATAATAAATTTTTTATATACTGGGTGACTCTCGTTACAATTGATTTCTTCTCTACATAATACGGCCAAGTTTTTACTCTGAATCTATCCCAAGTAATGTATGATGGAATGGTTGCGATAATAATAAGAGGAGCAAAAAGAGGAAAAGTGAAAGATAGTATAACAGTTGCTGTAATAAATTTAAAAACAGCATCAATAAGGCTTGTGAACCTTACCAGATGCATTTGCAGTGTTCCTTTTATCCCATCAAGCTGAGCTAATAGATCTTGGAATTCTGGATTTTCGAAAGTGGCTGGATCTAGCTCAGTTAACTTTTTACTTATCAAAAGGTCAATATAACCCTCCTGCTGGGTTTGTAAAAATGCTTCTTTAACATCAAGAAAGCTTTTTAAACTAAGTTTTACTAGCGATGCTAATAAATAGATAACTATTATCCATCCCAAATTAAATAGAGTTAAGCTTTTATCCTGTGCTAACAAATCAAGAAGTATTGATAAAAGGAGAACTTGTATGAGTGGATAAATAGTACTGTCATATAACTTACTGAGAATAGCAAGAACTGCATAAAATCCATTTGCTTTCCATGCTAGATTAAGAGCTTTAAATCCATAGCTTAAGCTTTTTCTCACATTCTAAGTATAACAATAAAAATGAAGCAATTTCATAATTTACCACATGGCAGCGGGTTGTTGTAAAAATGGACTTATAGATTTTTTATCAGCTAAAAATCTTTTAATTTCTGGAATTTTTATGAGGCTGAAAATTCTGTTATAAGAGGTGTTTAAATGAATCGTTTAGCCCGTCAAAACAATCAAATCAATTAGGATAATGACACTTCTTGAAGTGCTTTCATATAGGTGACCACACAGGTTCGACTCTTCATACTCCTGCACCATCCTTAACCGGGAAGGGAATAAATCAATACTGCTTCATCTTAAAACTCTAATTTCCTTTAACCCGTCCTATCTCTTCAACTTTCTCAAGGATTTCCTGTGGTGTTATCCCTGAAAAGTCAATTTTTTCTTTGTGACAAATAAGTAACCCAACAATTATTCTTTTAATTTTTAAGGCATCCCTTTTCCTTAAATACTCAATTGCGGGTGGATTTTGCTGGAAACCTCCTGGGCCAAGCTCTAGTTTTAGAGTTGCAAAAAATACACCCGTCTCTACAATAGGCATTAGAATATCTTCTATTAAAATATGGTAGTCTTGAGTTGTTAGGAAAAATTGTTTGTAAACTATTATTATTTGTTTCTGTTCAATAAATATTTTATTTGGGAAAAAATCGAAAGGCCAAACTGCCGAAGCGGTAAACAACCTACCCTCAGTCATTTTTGCAAGCTGATCAAGTCTTGTTTCTTTCTTTGGAACAGGATTTATCGTAGAGGTAAATTTTCGATAAAGAATAGTTTCATCTAACCTTTTCATCTAAGGATATTTTACACCCTTTTAGATCCAATGGTGTATCAATGAAATACTTAATTATTATGACTTTAAAGTCGTAAGCTATCTAACTTAGCATCTGGTAACTTATTGAGTCCATACTTTTCAATACGAACCTTTGCTTCTTCTTGCGTTAAACCATTTTCGTCAGAATGAAGACTTTTAAGCTCGTCAGAGATACTTTTTGAATACCATGAATTTTCCATAAGAGCAAGTAGCCTACACTTGCAGTTTATCATTATTTATATTTGCTATACTAGGATTTATGAAGGAAATTTACTTCAAGTAACTGCATAAAGTTCAAAATAGTGCATGGGTATGTTTTTTGTCGTTTCTACCTATACTTTCCTAAAACCGTATTATGAAATTAAAAGGATACTTACAATATTTTCTGCTTAGGAACTGGGACAAGGTTGTTCTTCTGCTCCTCATATGTCTTTATATCGGTACAATGGTCACGCTTTCTATCCTTAGGCATGATGCGTTTGCATCACGATTCGACCTTTCAAACATGGACCAAACACTCTGGTATACTCTGCATGGTCATTTTTTCCAGCTTCGAAATCCTGATGAGTTTATGTCCCGTTTCTCTATCCATGCAGATCTTATCCTCGTTTTACTTTCTCCACTCTACCTTATTTGGGATGACGTACGGATGCTTATTGCATCTGAATCCGTCTTTTTGGCCCTAGGTGCTATACCTGTCTATCTTCTCTCGCTTCGGTTACTGAAAAACAAAATAATATCCCTGATTATCGTTATTTCGTATCTCCTGAATCCTGGAATGCTATGGACTGACATCTATGAGTTCCATGGCGTTTCTCTTGCAATACCATTTATTTTATTTGCTTTCTATTTTGCTTATATTAAAAAGTGGAGATGGTATGGCCTGTTTGTTTTCCTTGCCTTGCTGACAAAAGAAAACATTTCATTGAGTATTGCTATGCTTGGTCTTGCTGTCTTTTTTGTTTTTAAGAAACGCTGGATTGGGCTTGCAACATTTGTTATCGGAATTGCATGGTTTTTTACTATGGTTAATGTCGTAATGCCTCATTTCAGTCCAACTGGGATGCATTGGGCGTTGCAGGGATTAGGCGATGGAAGCACAAATCCAGTACCAAGTCTTATCAAGAATAACATGGATGCTGACCATTTTCTGAGAACATTTCTTTTTAACAAAACGACATCTGACTATTACATACTTCTTCTCAAGCCATTTGCCTTTCTACCGCTTCTAGGACTCCCCTGGTTGCTTCTTTCAGCACCAGAGCTTGCAATAAATGTGTTAAGAGGAACAGAAACCACTGTATTTCACTATGATAGTGGTATAACGCCTGGTCTAATACTAGCAACGATATTTGGCTTCTATTATTTACAGTGGGTACTAACACATCTCAAATTTACCAAACACTTTGCAACAATTATTTTGTATGCTGTTGCTGGAATATTTCTCTTTATTGCACTACGAGTCAATTACCATTACAGTCCGTTACCAACAACGCCTTCTTGCTCGTGCTATATCTATAATGTAACGCAAGAGGATAGAGATTTTGAGAAAGTTTTACAAAGCATACCCAAAGATGCATTTATCACCTCTTCTCTTGAAATTCGACCCCATATTAGTCACCGTGACCTTGCATTTACAGTGCCAAGTGCAACAGAGTCTGCGAAATACATAGCTCTTATTACACAGAACAGAATAATAAGCAATTACAATCCAAAGGAATACGAAAATAAACTTATCCCAATTCTTTTATCAAGCAAGGACCACAAACTTCAATTCAAGAGTGAGCATTTCTACTTGTTTGAAAAGGTGGAAAATTAGTAGGCAAAACCTTTATTTATTCATTTTATCTCATGTATTAGGATTTTACGGGGCATTTGCGTGGATTACCCAAATCCTTATTCCTAAATTAAGAAAAGCCGCCTTTTTACTACTATAATATAGGGAATCTTCCTTACCATATGGTAACCGGTGGTTATAAACTCTATCCTATAGCATTAAAATGCTCAGAAAACCATGTTATCTTCTGATACTTTTCTATATAGGTAAAATTGCTCACTGTGCGGTGTTGAAAAGTGAAGTTTATCTTGCTATATCAATCTAATCAGTTCGGATAATGACAACGTTTATACTTCTTGCCACTTCCACACCAACAAGGATCATTTCTTCCGATTTTTTGTTTCTTAACAGTTTGAACATTTGAAACCTCAGATGCGTTTTGATTCGTAGTAATTCTTGAAATGTTTGGAACCGATGCAGCAATCGGATTCGGCGATGAAACGGGTATCGAGGCCGAACTCGAGGTTGTTGATCTTCGAACTAATGGCTGATTGCTAGTTGCTAATTGCTTTTTGCTATTTGCTTTTTGTGGGGTTTCATCGGCTCCCATATCCCCTCCTGCCGGCTTCTCAACTGTATGAACGTGCTGATGTCGCCGACCCAAGAGGGTCTCTGACCCAGAGGGCTCGGGTGTTGCTATGTGAACTTTAAAAATTCTATGAGAAATTTCGTCTTCAATTCCTGAATTGAGCGCTTCAAACATATTAAATGCTTCATTTTTATACTCCACTAAAGGATCTTTTTGTCCATAGGCTCTTAGTCCTATTCCTGCACGAAGACTGTCAACTGCGTCCAAATGGTCCATCCAGAATTTATCAATAACTGATAAGGTTACCCAGTTTTCGATTTGTCGCATAACATCTCCCCCCATTTGTTTCTCCCGCGCCTCATAAAGTGATTTTGAGAGATCAAACAAAAGATTTATTTTCCCTGTCTCGCTCTCCGTAGCATCAAGTCTTTTTGTAAGTTCCGTACGTGATTTTTCATCAAAAGGAATTATTGTTGAAAACTCCGCTACTATTTTTTCGGAAGAATCACCTTGGGCACTTTGGGACATAACAACATTTGTTATTGAATTTTTTAAATCCTGCAAAACATCGTCTTTAAGCCTGAAATCTTTTTCATTCAGGCTTTCAAGAATTTTTCTTCTTCGCAAGTATATAATTTCTCTTTGCTTATTTAAGACATCATCATATTCAACAAGATATTTTCTGCTGTCAAAATGAAATCTTTCAACTTTTGCCTGCGCCTGTTCAATCGCCTTTGATACAATTCCTGCTTCAAGCGGAACATCTTCCGGAAGATTAAACCGTGTCATAAGGCCTGCTATTTGGTCGCCTCCAAAAATTCTCATAATATCATCGTCAAGTGCCACGAAAAATTTTGAAGTGCCCGGATCTCCCTGGCGGCCAGATCTACCTCTCAGCTGGTTATCAATGCGGCGCGACTCATGTCTTTCTGTTCCTATTACGTAAAGTCCTCCGAGCTTAAGAACCTCATCGTGGTGCTTTTTCCAATCTTCAAACTCTTTTGTGCCCGTCTTTTCTGTTCCATCAGGATTAACTGGTATTGCGCCTCCTAAAATTATGTCAACTCCCCGCCCTGCCATATTTGTCGCAACAGTAACGGCTCCGCGCTCTCCTGCTTTTGCAATAATTTCAGCTTCTCTTACATGATTTTTCGCATTCAAAAGCTCGTGTTTTATGCCGCGGCGTCTAAGAAGTTCTGAAAGGATTTCATTTTTTTCAATTGATGTCGTGCCGATAAGGACCGGCTGTCCCTTCTTATTCGCTTTCTCAATTTCCGAAGCAACTGCTGAGAATTTTGCGCGTCCTGTTTTATAAATTGAGTCAGAGTGATCGCGTCTTATCATTTCTTTGTTGGTCGGAACCACAACCACATCAAGCCCGTAAATTTTGTGGAATTCCGCGGCTTCGGTTTCCGCCGTTCCTGTCATACCCGAAAGTCTTTCATACATTCGGAAGTAGTTCTGAAGAGATACTGTTGCCAAAGTTTTTGATTCACGCTGGATTGCAACTTCTTCTTTTGCTTCAATTGCCTGATGAAGACCCTCAGACAGTCTTCTTCCTTCCATAAGCCTTCCTGTAAACTCATCAACCAAAATCACCTGTCCGTCTTTGACAATGTAGTCTTTTTCTTTTTTGTAAAGAGTTTTTGCTTTAAGAGCAGCTTCAATGTGATAAACAGTATCAAAATCCTTTTCATATATATTTTCAATTCCGTAAAGTTTTTCAATTTTTGAAAGGCCGTGGTCTGTTAAATGAGCTGTGTGCAGTTTTTCATCTATTTTATAATCGGTATCTGAGGAGAGTTTATCAACTATTTTTGAATACTCATAATATTTGTTGGTTGGAGTCTCATCAGGTGCTGAAATAATGTGAGGGGTACGCGCTTCATCAATAAGAACAGAGTCAACCTCATCAACTATTGCGAAGTAAAAACCGCGCTGCACAACGTTATCAAAATTCTGCTGCATATTATCCCGAAGATAATCAAACCCAAACTCTGAGTTAATTCCATAGGTAACATCTTTTTCGTATGCTTCTTTTCTTGTAATCGGACGAAGATGAGTAAGTCGAAAGTCGTTTGCCCCCTCATTTGCAAACTTGGGATCGTAGATAAAAGATTGTTCAGAAATTATTGATGAAACCGAAATTCCCAAAAGATCGAAAATAGGACCCATCCATCCAGCATCACGTCGTGCCAGATAATCATTTACAGTTACCAAGTGAACGCCGCGACCCGTCAAAGCATGAAGATAAAGTGCCGGAACTGCAGAAAGAGTTTTTCCCTCGCCAGTTTTTTGCTCTGCTATTTTTCCCTGAGACAAAACAATTGAGGCCATAATTTGCACATCGAAGTGTCTTTGCCCAATGGTACGTCTTGCTGCTTCCCGGACCAGTGCAAATGCTTCGGGGAGAATATTCTCTAAACTCTCCCCTTTTTCAATTCTTTTTTTAAATTCCTCGGTTGTTTTTTTAAAGTCGGTCTTTTTGAGTTTTTTTGTTTTTTCCTCAAGCGAGCTGATCCTGTTAACAATAGGCGCAATTTTTCCTATTTCTTTTTCGTTTGAATCAAATAATCTTTTAATAAGGGGCAACATCTGATAAATTCTACCATATCTGAGGCTAAAATTAAATCCCTCACTAGATAAAAGTGAGGGATAATTTTGGTGTTTTTAAAGACTAACTACTTTCTCTTCTTAGAGGACTTTCTTTTAGATCTTTTTACTGTTTTTCTAGCTCTCTTAGTGCTCTTTTTCTTTTTCTTGGCAGCCAATTTAATCACCCCCCGGACCCGTTTATAGGATATAGACTTAGATTAGAATATTTTTAAAAATTGTCAAGAAGGAGAAATCGACTAACCCTTTTTGAGAGAGATTTTTTTCACACCAAACATATATTTTTGAAGTGCGTCCGGAACAGCAATACTTCTATCTTTATTTTGATAATTTTCAAGTATTGCAATAATTGTTCTACCTATTGCAAATGCAGTTCCATTTAAAATGTTGACATACTTTCTTTCACCATTATCCTGATACCTGATTTTAAGCCTCCTTGACTGAAATGAGGTTACTGTTGAAACTGATGTTACCTCTCTATATGTTTTTTGACCGGGCATCCAAGCTTCTATGTCATATTTTCTTGCTGCAGGAAATCCAAGATCCCCTGTGCACATTTTTACAACTCTATACGGAATCTCAAGTGCTTGAAATAATTTTTCTTCAAGGGACAAAAGGTATTCATGTTCCTTGTCGTCTTTTCCCTCTTCAACAAATGAGACCATCTCAACTTTATCAAACTGATGAACCCTTAAAATTCCTCTTGTGTCTTTTCCATAACTTCCTGCTTCCCGTCTAAATGCAGAGGAAAAACCCACATAGCGCTTTGGAAGATCTTTTACATTTAATACTTCTCCCATATGCATGGGGACAATTGAGTGCTCCGCAGTTCCAACAAGCGTTAACTTGTCGCTTGGGATATGAAACATATCCTCGCTTCCCCCTGCCTCCATATAACCCAATCCCCGCATCACTTCTGTATTAACAAGCGTTGGTGGAACAACAGGAATAAATCCCTCTTTTGTCAGAATTTGCAGAGCATACGAAACTAACGCAAACTCCAAAAGTACTGCTTCATTTTTAAGATATGCAAATCGCGTTCCGGATACACGAGACGCCCTGTCAACATCAATAATATCCAAAGATTCACCCAAGTCCATATGATCAAGCGCCTCAAAATCAAACTTAGGAATGTCTCCTACTTTTTTGATTACTTCATTTTCTGTTTCGTCTTTTCCGGATTTGACATCACTTTTCGCAATGTTGGGGATTGAAAGAAGAAGTTCCTTTAGTTTTTTCTCAAGAGGCAGAAGCTCTTTTTCCAACTCCTCTATTTCCTCTTTTATTTTTTTGCCTTTTTCTTTGTCTTTGTGCTTTGCGGCTTTATTTCGCTCTTCCAAAAGTTTTTGCTGAGCGAGCCTGAGAATTTGTGTTTTTTTGTCGATCTCTAAAATTTCATCCAAGTCCAAAGTTACCCCTTTGTCCTTGGCCGCCTTCTCGACTCTTTCAGGATTTTCGCGAATGTATTTTATATCAAACATTTAAAGACAGCTCCTTTTTAATCTTAGGCAGGAGCCTTTTTACGGCAATATACCTGTGATTATATTCTTTTTCCTCTTTTGGGGTCAAATCCACCTCATGATAAAACTTTTTGATTTTGGGAAGATAGAAAAAAGATCTAAATGGATATCCTTCAAGAGGTTTATGTTCGGGTTTTTTAGTTATTATTCCCTCAACAACTCCTTCTTGAGAAAACACTTTTCCATTGGGAAACGCAAAGGCTACAACTGTTCTAAAATAGGCTGTTCTATTGTTATTAGGAAGTTTTTTTGAAACTTTTTTCAAATGTTCGATTAGCTCCCTATCAGTTGCCTCATATCCCAGCCAGCGTCTAGACTTGACTCCTGGTTCTCCATTTAAAGCCGCGATTTCAAGTCCCCCGTCATCGGCAATTGCTGGAATATTTGCTTTTCTGGCATAGAATATTGCTTTTTTTATTGAATTTGCTTTATATGTTTCTCCATCTTCTAAAACATCCTCTGTTATTCCAACATCAGATAAGGAAACTATATCGATAGGAAGTGTTTTTAAAAACATTTTGAATTCTTTTATCTTTCCAGGATTTTTTGAAGCAATCAGAATTTTTTTCATTTGGAGGCATCCTGAAATCTTTTTTTAACAAATTCTTTATCCAAAGATAAAATTAAAAACCCGGCTTTCGGACCGTGATCTTTTCCGAGCAAAGTCTGATATATTGCCTGAAATGTTTCTTTACCCGTTAGGCCCAATTCTTTTCCGATATCATAAATTCTTACCTGAAAATCTTCTCCGTTCCATTTTTTATCAAGCTCGTCTGAAATTTTTCCAAGAACTTTTTTTTGCATGTCAGTCAAATCCTTGGAGGCATCTGGTAAACCTTTCTGAATTTCGAACTTTTGATCCTCCGGCGCAAATCTTTCAACCCAAACTTTTGCATATTTTACCCATTCCCCTAAACCCTGTTTTTTAATCTCCTCCTCCACATTCGGCATTTGGACCCATTGAGTTAAAATAGAGAATCGAACAAGGGGAGGTTTTTTTATTTCGCCTATTTGTGAAAGTTCAAACACTCGTGCTAAATCCTCGTTTGATTTCTCAAAGTAAGCCTCCGAAGCCTTCTGATAATCGTCAAAAAGATTTGGAATTGTAGCAGGCTCAGTTGGGTCAAAATTAATTTGGGTATTTACTTTGATCCTAACCATAAGAAAACGGATAAGTTCCGGTGGTAATATTTCAAGCATATCAATTGCCGATGTACCAACGCCTTTGGACGAGGACATTTTTCTGCCTCCTATTAAAAACCATTCGTAGGAAACTGCATAAGGAACTGGATAATTAATAACCCTTTTGCATATTTCACTTGCCAGATCATGTGAGCCGCCCTTACTCATATGGTCTTTCCCCGCACCCTCAACCGTAATTCCTATTACTTTCCACTTACATGCCCATTCAACTTTCCAGGGAAGTTTGCCGGCCATTTTGTCTTTCGTACTAAACGGTGAAACTTTTCCTTTTGCTCCACATCCTTTTGTGAAAGGAACTTTATCAGGCAAACATTCATATGTGACTTCTTTCCCGTCCCATCCCGTCACATTTGTTGTTGACACTTTTCCGCACTCGGGACAAAACAATTGAAACGGATACCAGTTGTCAGTAAGTTTTTTATCATACATCTCTTCATAGATTTTGCGAACTTCGGCTGAATTATCCAAAACTTCCTTAATAACACCGTTCATAAGGCCTTTGGTATATAAATCTTTTGCCCAGATGATTTCAGGTTCACATCCGATTGCGCGAAATACTTTTTCAAATTCTTTTGCGTAAAACTCGGCGTAGTTATCAAACCCGGGCTCAGGAGACGGAATACTAAACAAGGGCATCCCTAAGTATTTTTCGAACTTTTCGCGGGGAAGATATGTTGGAATATCATCCATTGGATCATGATTGTCAAAAACATATGTATATTTTGCATCTTTACCGCGGTCAATGAGTGCTTTGTAAACAAGATCATGCACAACAAGACCTCTGAGTGCGCCGATATGAACCCTCCCTGAAGGAGTCTTCATATCATCCACCCAATAAGGAGTGTAACGTCCGCTATCAATAATTTCCGAGGCAACTTTATCAGCCCAAAACATACTGCTATTTTACAAGAAGCGGGTTAAATATAAAAGCATAAGCTATACAGATATGCTTGCAAGCCGACTGGTTGCTTTTAATGATTCTCGATAAGTACTTCCTGTTAATAAATAGGCATGGCCCGATCTTGCATCTGGCATTGTGAAACATGCACTTACTCTCGTTGATTCATTTGAATCTCCTGATTGAACACCAAAAATAGGCGTACTCCTATCTAGACTGCCCACAACTTGTGCACCTTCTACTATTCCGTTGTTTACTATACCTTCCCTAATGCTGTTTCTTACTAAAGCGTTTACGCGTGCTGAGCTACCATTCAATTTCCTTCTAAATCTTGCGAGTTTTCGGTCTGTTTCCGAAACATCAATTATTCTAATTCTTTTTCCTTCAATCTCCATAGCCTCGAAAGGAACTTCAGTTTCTGAATCTAACCATCTTAAAGTACCCGACGGTAAAGTCGTAGTATTGGGATCAGAATGCTCAGGTTGTTCTTCCTCAACAATTGCCCTAGCCATTCCACTGTTAAAAATTTCAAACTGTTCTCCTTTTTGCACCCTCCATCGATCTGGTAATTCCAACAGTTCGAATCCCTCATCTGACTCACTTCTTACAACAAATGCTACATCTTCTGGTGTAACTCCACTTAAATTCTCCGCTGTCATAATAAAACACCTCCTTTCAAGATAATTTTTGTCGGAGCCCGCGGAATCAGTCCCTCAACTAATCGCGGGCCCCGACAACTATCATATTATTCTGTAATTTCTTTTTTAACAGTTTGATTTTGTTTCCAAACTTCATAATACGGTCTTCCACTCCCATTAAAGGCGGCTCTGAAAGTATCTTTTTCAGCGCCAACTCGGCCCAAAGCAACTAGTTCTCCTTCTTGATAAATTGCGAAACTTCCGCCGAACTCCTCAGAGTATCCGGCTGTTATTCCCTCAGGAAGTCCAGTTCGTGATAATTCAATTGATTCTATTGCCATAGTTGAATTCCTCCGCCTAATCTTACTTTTCGCCTTTTCAGTTCTATTCGAACACGGCTCAAAGAGCGATTTTTGGCGGACAAGCACTAAAAAACCCCTCATTGAGGGGTTTGTCTCAAAAAATTAGTTTCTAATTTATGCCAAGACAAATCCCCTCTCGGAGAGATTCTTCTTAGCCATCTTTGAAACTAAATTAAATAAATTCATACTTAACTTTTGAATTATCCCAAAATAATCCAGCTATGTCAAGCTGGAATTCCAAATTCACGTCTTAAATTTTCAACCATAACTTTGGTCATTTTCGGAAGATCATATTCGTAAGTCCAACCCCAGTCCTTTTTAGCTTCCGAATCATCAATAGTTCTAGGCCACGAATCGGCAATAAGCTGTCTCTTATCAGGTTTATAATCGACTTCTAAATTTGGTATATATTTTTTAACTTCGCTGGCAAGCTCTCCTGCTGTAAAGCTAAGGGCTGCGATATTATAACTGTTACGTACTTTTATGTTTTCGAGCGGAGCCTCCATGATAACTATTGTTGCCCTTATTGCGTCATCAACATACATCATTGGGAGTTTAGTATCTTCTCTTAAAAAACATGTATATCTACCTTTTTGCAAACCCTCGTAAAAAATTTCTATTGCATATTCTGTTGTACCCCGTCCAGGCGGTGTTTTCCAGGACAAAATACCTGGATATCTTACGGAGCGGACATCAAGTCCATACTTTATGTTGTAATACCGACAAAGTCCCTCCCCTGCATATTTTGTAACTCCATAAATAGTGGTGGGCTCAAGAACGGTATGCTGGGGAGTGTTATCTCTAGGGGTTGACGGGCCAAATGCGGCGATTGAACTCGGCCAAAATATTTTTAAGTCAAACCTAACGCCCAAATCCAAAATGGTTTTAAGACCATTCATATTAATATCCCAGGTAAGTGAGGGGTCAGTCTCCCCTTTTACCGAAAGAAGCGATACTAGGTGATAAACAGTGCCGATATCATGATTTTTTATAATTGTCTCAAGCGAATTTTTATCCCTTGAGTCTGCTTTTTCCAGAATACCGTCATAACTTTCATCAATTTTCTCATGTCCCATTGCAACAACATTATCTTTTCCAAATTTTTCCTGAAGTGCGGGCACTAACTCCGATCCAATCTGACCAAATGCTCCTGTTACTAATATTTTTTTCACTTTATAATCCCCATCTCTTTTCCTATTTTTTCAAAAGCAGAAATTCCTAAATTTAAATCTTCTCTGCTGTGTGCAGCTGATGGTATCACCCGAACTCTTGCTGCATCTTTTGCAACCATAGGATAAACAATCGGTGTTGCAAATACGTTAAGCTCGAACAGTTTGGTACTGAAATCACGGGCCACGTCTTCGCTTCCCAGCATAACAGGCGTGATTGGGGTTTTGGAATTGCCAGTATTAAACCCTAGATTTTTAAACCGGTCTTTTATATAGTTTGTATTTTCCCAGAGTTTTTTTACCAGCTCATCTGATTCTTCTAGAATTTTTACCGCCTCGTCAAGTGCCGCTGTATCAGGAATTGTTAGGGCGTTTGAAAATAAATACTGTCTTGCGTTTTTTTTGTAATAGTCAATAAGTGTTTTTCTCCCTGTAATAAATCCCCCTATTACAGAGAAAGCTTTTGACAGTGTTCCTACCTCAATATCGACATGCCCGTGTAATCCATAATGATCGACAATCCCCCTACCGCCTTCTCCTAAAACTCCCTCACCATGGGCATCGTCTACCATTGTTAACGCACCATATTCTTTTGCTAACCAAACAATTTCAGGTAGCGGAGCCAAATCTCCATCCATTGAAAAAACTCCATCAGTAACTATTAAAATTCGCGGAGTGGAACCATCAGATTTCGGAGTTTTAGAAAGCTTTGTTGCTTCTTTTATTTTGGATTCCAAATCGGAAATATCCAAATGTTTATAGATAAATTTATTCTTTACCTGGGACAGTCTTATTGCATCAATTATGGAGGCGTGATTGAGTTCGTCTGACACAACAATATCTTCTTTGCCGATAATAGTTGAGATCGCAGCACAGTTTGCCATATATCCGCCAGTGA
>Ga0155812_117_pt6 | contig 16873 bp, 18 predicted proteins | sample RifCSPlowO2_01_FD_107466 | JGI IMG/M metagenome (GOLD analysis project Ga0155812, IMG submission 107466) | Candidatus Levybacteria bacterium RIFCSPLOWO2_01_FULL_39_10 | reverse complement strand
TTTTCAATCACGGATATATCCCGCCTGCCGAGTATAGAACAACCGAGCGTTACATTGCATATACTGATGCTTTCTCAAGGAACGGTTATGTGCTACTCCGCCCCGATTACCGCGGACACGGAAATTCGGAAGGGGAGCCAACTGGTGCATACGGATCAAACGGATATGCAATTGATGTTTTAAACGCGTATTCTTCTCTTCAAAAATATAAAGATGTAAATCCCGACAAAATTGGCATGTGGGGACACTCACTCGGCGGATTTCTGACACTTAGGGCAATGGTTGTAAATCCTGATATTAAAGCAGGAGTCATCTGGGCAGGAGTGGTTGGCAGTTATGAAGACTTGTTTGACAGATGGAGAAGGCGAGGTGCTCTGTCTGGTACGCCTCCTGTAACTCCTTCAAGGAGAGGAGGATCATGGCGCCAAACACTTTCCGAGCAATTCGGAGACCCTTCGGAGAATAAAGCTTTTTGGGACTCACTTTCCGCAAATTCTTTCCTTTCCGATATTTCAGGGCCAATTCAACTCCATCATGGGACAAATGATGAATCGGTTCCTTATGAATTTAGTGAAACACTTAAGCGGCAAATGATTGAAGCAGGTAAAGAAGTGGAATTATATTTGTATGATAATGACGATCACAACATTTCTCAGAATTTTAATATTGCAGCTAATAGGAGTGTTGAATTTTTTGATAAGTATCTTAAATGACATGCATCTCTGGACTGCTTAGTCTAAGAGTTTTGCTATCAAGTTTTCCGTGGAAAAATCTAAGCCTATAGGATTCAATTGCTTCTTTTAAAACAAAAGAATTCACCTGTTTTAGTCTAATTCCTGTTTCACCGCTAAACTGTCTTCCGACATCTTTCATATTTTTTATAATTTTTGCTACCCTTTCTCTGTTTGCTTGAGGGGAGGAGGAAGTTCTAAAAAGGGCATATAAATTACCTTTAGATGTCAAAAAAAAAGCGGCTGTCGCCGCTTTAAAGTGTGCATCCTCCAAAAGAAGATGCAGGAGGTTGTCGGGTTGCGGTAACGAATCTGATACTGAATAGTGGACAATAGCAGCAACGGATTTTTCTTTTGGTAAAAACTTTGTCGGATCTTGTGGATTAATTTGAGGGGTATCAAATACAATGGAAATTGTATTTGATAAAGGGTCTTCACTAAAATAATTATTACTAGCTGGGTGGAAGTCTGATCCATTCACATAGTAAATTCCGGCTTTATCTACTTCCTTTTTTTCTTTTTTTGAAGAACTTTTAATACTCGACAGCTCATCATAAAAATCACCAATTTCTATATATCTAATAGTTTCATCAATTGCACGTCCGGGGTTTTGTGTTGAAAATCTTATAATTTCCGGTAGGGTAATTGGACCGGCTTGCTCTTTAATTTCAGTGGGGTGGGCAAGTCTTAAAATTTCCACACTTCTAAAAACTTATCAATATTAAAATTGTTTGTCAATAGAAAAAATAAAATATCTCTTTGAAAACTATATGTCTTCGTGATAATCTTGGTATATGGAAAAATTAGAAAATTTAGCAGCAAAAATAAGACAGAATTTTTCTTCAGCTTTTACCAAATTTAAAAATTTATCTCTTAAGAAAAAAATTGTTGTAATTGTTATTGCGCTTATTGTCATCGCAATCCTTTTCAAAGGAGTTTCGGACGCAACAAAAGAGCCGGGCTACACTTTGGCAAAAGTTGAAATCGGTTCGGTTGATGAGATAGTTTCTGAAACAGGAAACATTGCAACTACAAACAGGACTGATATCTACTCGCCGTCTAATGGAGTGATTACTCAAATGTACGTTGCAAACGGAGAGGGGGTTTTGAAAAACCAGTTACTTTTTGAAGTTGAAAGCAGCGCAACAGTTCAGGAGAAACGAGCAGCAGAATCAAATTACCTTGCAGCAGTAAGTGCACTAAACTCAGCCAGATCAACACAAGACACGCTTCAGGCAGATATGTTTTCCAAGTGGCAGACATTTCAGGACACTGCAACAAGTTCCGAGTTTGAAAATTCTGATGGAACACCTAGGTATGATCAGAGGGCACAGTCGGAATTTCACATAGCTGAAAAAAATTGGCTGGCAGCTGAGAAAAAATTTCAGGATCAAAAAACCGCAATTGCACAGGCACAAGCTAATGTTTCATCAACCAAGCTTCTACTGGATGCAACAAAAGATGCAAAAGTACTTGCAACAGCGGAGGGTATAGTTGAAAATGTTTCAGTAGGAACGGGTTCAGGAGTTAAAATAAATCAGGTTCTTGCGCCAGTCAGGCCTGTTATGACAATAGTTTCGACTTCGCCGACTGAGGTTACAGTAGAGCTCGGCGAATCGGACATTGTAAAAGTTAAGCCCGGACAAGAAGTCGTACTTGACGTTTCGGCAGTTGATGATCGGGAGTATCAGGGAAGAGTGGTTAGGGTTGACAGCGTCGGGACTGATGAGGCAGGTGTTATAAGATATTCTGTTTATATCGAAGTCTTGGATGCGGATCAAAACCTTAGGCCGGGAATGAGCGCTGATTGCGATATAAAAACAAAAAGCCTTGAGGGGGTTCTTATAGTCCCCAATTCAGCTGTGAAACCTTATCAGGGAGGGCGCGCGGTAAGGGTGGTTAATCCCCGAACAAAAGAGATTGAATTTATCCCTGTTAAGATCGGAGTCCGCGGCATTTCCCATACACAAATTCTTTCTGGAGTTGAAGAAGGCCAGGAAGTTGTGACTGCGCTTTCAAATGAGTCAATTGAAAGACCGAGTTTATTTTAATTAAAAATGGCAAAAGCGCCCCTTATTCATTTGGAGAACGTAACCAAACGCTACCAGCTTGATGATGACGAGTTTTACCAAGCTTTAAACGGCGTAACACTTTCAATTTTTGAAGGGGAATTTATTGCGATTATGGGACCTTCAGGATCCGGAAAATCCACAATGATGCACATATTGGGGGCACTGGACACTCCCTCGTCCGGAAAACATTTGTTCAAAGGCAAGGATATAACTTCTTATAACGATGATCAACTGGCTGAAATAAGAAACCGCGAGATCGGATTTGTTTTTCAAACATTTAATCTTTTGACGCGCACCACTGTTGCAAAAAATGTTGAGCGGCCCATGCTTTATGCAGGGATTCCTCCAAAAGAGCGGGAGAAAAGAGTCGGTGACGCGCTAAAGCTTGTAGGAATTTTGGATAAAGCAAACAACCTCTCAAACAGGATTTCGGGAGGACAAATTCAAAGAGTTGCTATTGCCCGCGCAATAATCATGGACCCTGGAGTTATTTTTGCAGACGAGCCAACAGGAAATTTGGACAGCAAAACTTCCCACGAGATCATGGAATTTTTCAAAAAAATAAATAAAAGCGGGCGAACTATAGTTTTGATTACACATGAACATGATATAGCAGAATATGCTCATCGGAAAATACATCTAATGGATGGAAAAATAATTTCAGACACAAAAAAATCAGAATCATGAAGCATGAATCAAGAATTATGGTTTAGTTATGGATTTAAAAGAACTAATTAATTCGGCAATTGGATCGCTTAGAACAAATATTTTGAGAACCTCTCTCACTATGCTTGGGATAATTATTGGAATTTCCTCAGTAATTCTTATAGTTTCAATCGGGCAGGGTGCTGTTGCTTTTGTGACCAATGAGCTGTCAGCATTTGGCACAAACGTTTTTCAAATAACTCCAGGTACTGGAGCATTCTCGGCTGCTGTTGGCGCAGATACTCTCACCCTTGATGATGTTGAGGCGATTGAGTCTGAGGAGGCTTTCACAAATATTGATAAAGTGGTTCCTGTTGCTGTTTCAACAGTTGATGTCTTAGCAAACGGAGAGGACAGGAATTTAATAGTTAATGGTACAACAGATGGTGCCTTGGATGTGTTTAAACCAGATATTATTGAAGGCGAATTTTTAACTGAAGAAAATATTGCAGAAAACGACAGAGTTGTTGTGATTGGGCGTGACGCGGCCGAGGATTTTTTTGGAGAAAATGCAAGCGTAGTGGGTGAGACTCTTAAAGTCGGGGGAAAAACTTTCAGAATTGTTGGAGTTCTTAGGTCTGACAGCGCGCTTGCAGGCGGGTTTTTGAATAATTCGATGTTCGTACCGCTTGGTGTTGTAATGGATGAATTTCCTGGAGGAGATAGAATTCAGGAAATTGACGTAAGGGTTTTGGACCAGGATCAGATAAACCAGACAATTGAGGATGTTGAAGCACTTCTTCGGGATAGACACGATATTGGGGAAGGGGACGAGGATGATTTTGGGATTCAGAGTTTTCAGGATATACTAGGAACTGTTGAGACAATAACAAATTTACTCACTGCCATGGTTGCTGGAATCTCAGCAATCTCACTTATTGTCGGCGGAGTAGGAGTTATGAATATAATGCTAGTTTCTGTAACTGAAAGAACAAAAGAGATTGGTCTTCTTAAGGCAATTGGCGCCAAGGAAAAAGATATTTTAACGCAGTTTCTTATTGAAGCAATAGTTATGACAGTCTCAGGGGGCTTAATTGGCATTGCAATTGGGGTTGGGGGTGCTTTTGCAATATCTGTATTTGTTGGAATTCCATTTACTCTTAGTATTCCAGCAATTCTTGCAGCAGTCGGAGTTTCAACTTTAGTAGGTCTTGTCTTCGGCCTTTATCCGGCTCGCCGTGCTGCCCGCCTTAATCCAATCGATGCCTTAAGATACGAATAAATTTCTTGACATTAGAAAACTGAGAGAAAAAATAACCTCCTTCGTTGACAAAAAAATAGCAACAGAGTAGTATCCTTGACATGGTAGGGTTCAACGAAACTGATAGAAGGCGCCTCAAAGAGCTTTTAAATGAAGCAGCTGCAGCGGACCAAATGTCCGATTACGAACAAAGGAGTTTTGGCTTGATTCCCTCAGAGGAGGAAAGCGTAACCGGAAGAAGATTTTTTTCAAAAACAGAAGGAAACCTTCATGTTGTGTCAGTAGGAGGAAAAAATTGGATAGAATCAGATCTTGAGGGGGGAATTTTTTTGTCGCCGGTTTCCCATGAAGACTTCTCAATGACTCTTGGTTTGGATGGAGAGATACTCGAAAGACATGAACTCACCATGCCCACTCTTTTTCCTGAAGAGTGGGTAGGAGAGCAAATTGTTTTTGAGATTAATGTGAAAGCAAGAAAACTTACGGAAGACGGCAAACCAATTTAAAAACCTACCCCAGCCTTGACACAAAGCTGGTATAATTGCTTCATGAAACCAATTCAATATCTTCTTGTCGGACTTCCTTATTCGGGAAAAACAATGCTTGCTAAGGAATTAGTTAAAAAATTGGGATTTGCTCATATAGATATAGACGAATTAAAGTTTGCAAAAGGCTTTAAAGATGTAAGCGATGATGACGTGCCGGATAAAGTTTGGGATGAGATTTTTAAAGAAGCGGATGAAATGATTGCTAAATATTTAAATGAAGGAAAGAATATTGTAAATGAATACGCTTGGGTTACGAAGGAGTGGAGAGACAGGGCAAGAAAAGCAGCAGCGGGGTTTGAAACAAAAATTATTTATGTTAACGCACCACATGAGGTTATTTGGAAAAGATGGGAAGAAAATGAAAAGGCAAATAACAGATTTCATTTATCAAAAGAAGAGGTGGAAAGAGCAATAAAAGAATTTGAACCGCTAGAGAAAGATGAAAATTTTATTCTCTATGATCAAACGATTCCCGTAGGGAATTGGATAGCAAAAAACTTTCCCCAGCCTTGACACAAAGCCAGTTTAAAATCTTGGTACCGTAGTACAGTCTACTGAACCATAAAATGGCGAAGCATTTATTTTGGCACCTAATAATATCCTTAAATACTTGAGTTTTTAAGAATAGGTTTATAGTTTAAACTGAGTCTAGTAAATCATTTGCTTCGGGGTGGTTGAAGTTATAGAAAACTGCTTTTTGGAATTCGGTTTTTGGGTTTCGGGAGAAACCTATAGTTTGACATGTGCGATATTTTTTGCTATATTTGCGCCGAAAGGATTCATCTATTGACAATTCAGCGGCAATAGTTGAATATCAAATTATGGCCGGAAGTATTACAGAACAAGGTCATGCCCCTAAACAAGAAGTTCGATCTCCTGTAGCTACCCATGGAGCCACTTTAGTGGAAGGAAAACCAGTCTCATTCGGTGGAACAGGAGACTATGGTGAACATCCCATCTTCGTTTTACCGGGCGAAGAACCAATTTCAGAAGGTATGCTAAAACTAGCAAAAATTGTTGGGCCCCCGCACTGGAACGCTCTTGTGGCACAAACAAAATCAGATATGACTCCTGAGAGAAGATCAGCTTTCCTGACAACTTTGTTAACCACTCCAGTATTGGACGGAGTACGGATTGCTAAATGGAATAGAGGGGATTGGCGTGTTTCCCGGCATGATACCGATAATGCTTATACTTTCGCCGATACCCGTCTCGGTGGGGGTCATATGAGGCACGCACAAGCGGGCTTTGCGCAACATCTTAACCGCTTTATTCAAGGTTTTCCCGAGGGAGAAAGAGATATGAGAGAACTTTTTCAAGCAATTTATGAGTTAGGTACATCTGGAGACTGGGAAAAAAACCCAAATCTAGCCCGTGGAGTGGCTAATGCTTTTTGGGATGTTGGAAAAGTTTTAGAATCTTGGACCGCACAGCCTCAGAATGATCAGTCTCAGGCTCTTCCCGCAGCTGTTTAGATAGAATTTAATAAATCCTGGGCTTCTTTGAGATTTGAATTATAAAAAACTGCTTTTTCAAATTCGCTTCTTGCAAGTTCGGTTTCTCCTCGAGACTGATAGATTTTTCCTCTTAAAATATAGAGTTCGCTGAAAGCTCTATTATAATAACCTAATACGTGGTCGGTTATTTGGAAAACCCTGTCATAATCTCCTAATTCATAATAAGCCTTAATTGGCTCAATCTGGTACCAAAGCGTGCGGAAGGGGAGGAGATTTTCTACTTTTTCAAACTCTTCGACTGCACTTTGATACTGCGCTGTATTAGAGTATGCGACTGAGAGATTAAATCTAGCATAAATGTCGCTCGGGTTTGCCGACAGTTCTTGTTCGGAGTTTCGAACCGCGTTCGTCCATGCGGTTTTTGCGTTCGCATTTTCTCCAAGAATCCTCTCGGCTAGTTCAACTTTGTCTCTTGGTACTAAGACCAAATACTCATAATTAAACTTTTTCCAGATTTCATTAAAGTCCGCATAAGTATATGTTAAATTTTTGTTTTGGAGTGAATCATCCTGAAGAAAAGTGCCAGCAGTTTCATCATAACCTTTAATTATTCTGTAATGTCCAATATCTTCGGTGGGTTTGGTCAAAGTTCGGGCAATAACAGGCATATCATTTGCGATAAACTTCTTAACAATTTCCGGATTTCCCATTGGCCTGTGATAGGGAACAAACCCGTATTCTTTGGATTTCTCGGCAAGCTCTTCAAGAGTCACTGACTTGTCGTCATTATCTCCTCCTGGAATTTGGTATGGTCGCAAACTTTGTCCGAGCTGCGCTTGCGACACGTTTATTCCATAAAACCTAAGAGTCATAGAAAGCGCAGCCGGCCCGCAGTTATTAAAAGTCTGGAAAATGTGATAACCGCCGTTTGAGAGAACTTTACTTGAGGGGATGGGAGGTAGGGTGTAGGGGGTAGGCGAGGGAGACGCCGTTGGTAAAGATTGATTAGCGATTAAGGATTTCTGATTAATGATTTTTTCACCGCCAAGAAGGCTGCCAATAAAAATCAAAACAAGTCCCAAAAGCTTCAAGCCAATCAAGGCTCCTACAATAATTAGTGAGCCTTTTATAATTTTTGATAGTCTCAGTTTTGTTTTTATATTTTCCATATATTTGTTAAAATTGCCCAAGTGATTCGGAAAATTATTATATTTGGTGTTTTTATTATATCTTTATTTGCCGTTTTCTCACTTCATGTATTTCTAAATTTTCAAAATAACGGAAACAAAGCCATACAATCTTTTTCTAAAAATTCCCATTGGTTTTTGCTTCATAGAAAGTCAAACCGGGAATTTTTGTATTTTGGAGCATCTGGAGATATCAATAATAGCAGGCTGGTTCGTGAATTTCAAGTTAAAACGGGAAATTCTTCGTCCAGTCCAACTCCTCTTCCCAAACTTTTAGGCAGAGACTACTGGCTGATAGTTAGTAAGGAAAACTCCGCGGATAATCCTGAAACAGCGCCATATTTTCTGCAGCTTGATATCCCTGTATCGGACCAGTGGCCATATGGCCCTGTTCCGTATGAAGAGTGTTTGGACGATTTGGGAAACAAAACGCAGTGCGATTGGGATCTTCCCGGATATTTTGGTTTGCACGGAGTGAACGGGAACAGTTTAAAACTTGCCGAAGAAGATCCCGGCAGTTCCGGCTGTATTCGGCACTCAGATTCGGACATTACTTATCTTTACAATTTACTTAACCCCAAAAATCAGGAAATACGCTATTATATAGAAGACATATAAAAATGGCAGAACAAGAAGTTAATCCTCAAGAACAAATAGACCCCAAGACGGTGAAAAGAAAAAAAATCAGAAAGTTTTTGCTTCTTTTTATGGCTCTTGTTGCCATAAACGCATTTGTCTGGGGATCGCTTTATTTTGGAATCAAAAATTATGAAGATGCAAAAAATAAAATTACCAGTTCCAGTTCGTCATTAAATCAGGAAGAAAAAACATCAGCTGAGTCCACTCCATTTCCTTTTCAGGAAATGACAATTCCGTATTTAAGGTCAAGAGAATATAATTCAAAACTGAGAGAATTAACACAGATCTCTTCCAACAATGATTATTCTACCTATCTCACGTCTTATGATTCAGACGGACTTAAAATCAACGGTTTGTTAACAATTCCGAATGAAGACCCTTCGACTAATGCTCAGGGTGATGGCAAAAAATATCCTGCCATCATTTTTGTCCACGGATATATCCCGCCGCAAAATTATCAGACCTTGACAAACTATGCGTCTTACGTTGACTTTCTTGCCAAAAATGGATTTGTTGTTTTTAAAATTGATCTTCGGGGGCATGGTGATTCAGAAGGAGAACCGAGTGGAAGTTATTATTCAGGAGATTATATTATTGATACGCTGAACGCTCGCGCCGCACTCGCCAGTTCAGAGTTCGTAAACAGAGATAAGATTGGACTGTGGGGGCACTCCATGGCAGGGAATGTTATTGCCCGCGCGCTGGCAGCACAGCCTGAAATTCCGGCAATCGCTATCTGGGCAGGAGCAGTTTACACCTATACCGACTTTTCGGAATTTAGTATCGAAGATAATTCGTATCAGCCGCCACCATCAGATGCACCTAGCAGGAAGAGGAGAAATGAGATGTTTGAAAAATACGGACAGTTTGATTCTGCATCAACCTTTTGGAAACAAGTCCCCATGACAAATTATCTGGAGGGAATACAAGGCGCAATATCGATAAACCACGCACAAGACGATGGTGTGGTTGATATTTCCTACAGCAGAAACTTCAATGAAATTCTTGACAAGACTGATATTACTCATGAATTAAATGAATATCCCTCGGGCGGACACAATTTTACTGGAGCGGCTTTTAATGAGGCAATGGGAAAATCGGTTGAATTTTTTAATAAATACCTTAAATGATAGATTGACACCGCAGTATCTTTATATATAATCGCATTATGTCAGTTGAGGCCCCCAGAAATGTTTTAATTGTTGGATCAGGTGCGAGAGAGCACGCAATTGGTTGGAAAATTCATCAAGATGCACAAAAATCTGGACAATCGGTGAAGCAACATTTTGCTCCTGGAAACGCGGGGACTTCAGAGCTTGGCACAAATCATGATATTGGAGCAGAGGATATTGATAAAATTACAGATTTTGCTGTAGATCAGGGTATAAATCTTGTAATTTTTGGTTCTGAAGCGCCGCTTTTTGCCGGAGGAGTCAATGCAATTGAAGAAGCGGCAAGGAAAAAGGGAGTTGATGGAGTTGATTTGGAAGCATTCGGGCCATCACAGGAAGCTGCTCGTCTTGAAGGCAGTAAAGCTTTTGCTGTGAGGTTCATGGAAGAATATAAAATACCACACCCGAAATCAGAGATATTAAATTCTTTTAATGAAGCAATAGATTACTTGCGGCGCAATGATCCTACCAAACTAGTGCTCAAAGCTGATGGTCCGGCTTTGGGGAAAGGTGTTTTTCTTCCAAGTTCTTTTGATGAAGCAGAGGAATTGCTCCGAAAAATGATGTTAGAGGGGATATTTGGTGAAGCAGGGAAGCCTGTTGTTGGTCAGGAAAGATTGCGCGGTACCGAGGCCTCGGTAATTGGATTCGTCTCAAACGAAATAGGTCTCCTTATTCCAGCAAGAGATTATAAAAGGGCATATGATGGTGATGAGGGGCCAAACACAGGAGGAATAGGAGCTTATGCTCCAAGTGATGAGATTACACAAGAAGATCTTGATGAGATATATTTTAGAATTTTGTCTCCCACAAGAGAAGGAATGAGAAGACGAGACACCCCTTTTAAAGGGGCACTCTATGCAGGACTCATGTTAACTGATGATGGCCCGCAAGTTCTTGAATATAATGTTAGGTTTGGAGATCCCGAGACTCAAGTTCAAATGAGACTTCTAAGATCAAATCTTTTAACTCTAATAAAGAAAACAATTAAAGGAAGTCTCCAGAGATTTGACGTAAGAAGCAGTGCTGAGCACTCGGTGGGAGTAGTTTTTGCATCAGGCGGTTACCCAAGCGAATATGAAACAGGAAGAATAATTTCAGGACTGGATAAGATTGAAGAGGGGATAGAAATTTTTCATGCAGGAACCAGAATAAATGAGAATGGAGAGCATGAAACATCAGGCGGAAGAGTTCTGACAGTTACTGCAACCGGGGAAACGCGTGAAGAGGCTAGGAACAAAACCTACTCGGCACTAGGAAGAGAAGGAGAAGAAGGCAAAATTTGGGTCGAAGGTGGTTTTTATAGGAGTGATATTGCGGCTTAGCTTATTCTTCTACGATTAAAGTTCCGGCCATTCCTTGCTCTTCGTGGTTTCCAACTGAGCAAATGATTTTGAATTCTCCTGTTTCAGTCGGTGTAAACTCAACTGAATCCTGCTCTCCCGGATTAATTCTTGCTGTTGCAATATCCAGGTCCGCTATTGTAAAGTCGTGGGGAACGCTTCCTGTATTTTTAAATACCAGCGTAACTGTCTCTCCTTTTTTGACCGTGACTTCTGAGGGCGTAAATTCGAATTCATTTCCCTCAACAACTATCTCACTGCCTTCTGTCATTGCAGAATCCTCAGTTTCTGAAGTTTCAGATGATAAAGTTGGAGTCGGAGTTTGTGATCCTTCAGGAGTTGCGGTTTGATTTGAATTTAGGAAATAAAATCCGCCTCCGGCAACGATTATTACAACAATTACTGCTATTCCTATCCAAAGCCATTTTTTATCCATGTTTTAAATAATACACTATGAAAGTTAAAAGTCAATATATATAATAATTATCAAATGTTTCTAAGCATATTAAGAACGATTGACGAACTGCTTAATGGAATTACCATGTATCGGGCAATGCTCTATTTTCTGATTATACTTTGGATACTTTCAGCCACTCTTTCACTTGTTGACGCGCTTCCGTTTAATTTTTTGGAAATAACTGCATCCTCTTTTGTAATTTTGGGGGCATGCTATATATCAAATAAATTATTTTCCAAAATTTTCAAAGTATCAACTAATCTTGAATCAACCTATATAACAGCACTCATTCTAATATTCATTATTCTTCCTGCAAAATCATTTCCTGATTTTGTTTTTATTGCTCTTGCAAGTGTTTTTGCCATGGGGTCAAAATACGCCTTAGCAATAAATAAAAAACATATTTTTAATCCAGCAGGAATTGCTGTTTTTCTGACAGCTATTTTTTCCATAGGTTATGCCAGCTGGTGGATAGGAAATTTCTGGACTCTTATACCAATTTTAATAGGGGGACTTTTAATAGTTAAGAAAATTCAAAGAATTAGTTTGATAGTTGTGTTTTTAATTACATTTTTAGGAGCAACTCTTTATTTCAGTTTTATAAATCAGTCTGATATTCCTAGTACTATAAAGAGTTTGGTTTTGGATTCACCAATTTTATTCTTTTCATTTGTAATGCTTGTTGAGCCTCTTACGTCTCCAACCAGGAAAAAAATGCAGATCATCTATGGAATACTTGTGGGAGTTTTGGCTGGCTCTCAGTTTAGTATTGGACCATTTTATTCAACCCATGAAACAGCCCTTGTCCTCGGCAATATTTTTGCGTTTTTAGTCGGATTTAGAAGACGCTTGGTTTTGACATTTCTTGAAAAAAGCCAAATCGCAAATGGAGTTTATGAGCTTAAATTCAATTTAAATAAAAAATTTGCATATTTACCCGGACAATATCTTGAATGGACATTATCTCATAACAAACCGGACAGCAGGGGTGTTCGGCGGTATTTTACGATTGCGTCTTCTCCGACAGAAGATACAGTCCGATTAGGAATAAAAATCAATAAAGAGAAATCAAGCAGCTTTAAAAAAACACTTATGGACCTTGAGAATGGTTCAAAAATCAATGCCGGGCAGTTGGGCGGAGATTTTGTACTGCCTGAAAACAAAAGTGAAAAATTGGTATTTATTGCAGGCGGAATTGGGATTACACCTTTCAGAAGCATAGTTAAATATTTAATAGACAAAAAAGAAAAAAGAGATATTGTTCTTTTTTACTGCGCGTCAGATGTTTCTGATTTAGTTTACCGCGATTTGTTCGAATCAGCAAAAAGCATAGGTTTAAAAACCCACTATGTTTGCACGCGTCCACCCCAAGGGTGGAAAGGTAAAACGGGTAGAATTGATGAAGAAATGATTAAAGAAGAAGTCCCGGATTTTTCTGCCCGAACTTTTTACTTATCAGGACCAAGTGCCATGGTTGATGGATATAAAAAACTTCTCAAATCTCTTGGGATAAAACCACAAAAAATAGTCACTGATTATTTCCCCGGATATTGATATAAGTGCTATAATTTCCCCATGAGTTTGTCAGTGGGAATTGTAGGACTGCCTAACGTTGGCCCCGCACGAAGTTTACTTTCTCCCGAGGTTTACATCCTCGCGTCGAAAGAGCACTCATGCGGGACTGCACTTTTTGGGTTTGAAAATCAAAAGATGGGAGCAATTAAATAATATGAGTCTAAGTGTAGGGATAGTAGGACTGCCTAACGTTGGAAAATCGACCCTTTTTAATGCGCTTCTTAAAAGGCAACAAGCACTCGTTGCAAATTATCCTTTTGCAACAGTTGAGCCAAATGTTGGAGTTGTTCCGGTACCGGACTATCGTCTGGAAAGATTGGCGCAGATTGTCCAAGATTCGGATTCACGCGGATTGCTGCCGCCGGTTGTGCCTGCGACCGTGCGGTTTGTTGACATTGCAGGGCTTGTTGCGGGTGCTGCACAGGGTGCTGGACTTGGCAATAAATTTTTGTCGCACATTAGGGAAGTCAGCATTATTTGTCATGTGGTAAGAGTATTTGAAGACCCAAATGTAATTAGATATCAAGATGAGAGAGAGGCCCGCCTCGCGTCGAGGAGCGACAGCGAGTCGAGGCGGGGAAGTCAGGATCCTGAAAATGATTATGCAGCGATACAAACTGAGCTTATGCTTTCCGATCTTGAATCAGCTCAAAGCCATGAATCAAAAACAAAAAACAAATCGGAAAAATTACTTACAAAAATAATTATAGATGAACTGAATGTGGGCACACCTGTTAGAAATATGAAATTTACGGATGAAGAGAATGAACAGGTTAAGCAAATGTTTTTCTTAACAAACAATCCGGAGATAATTGTATTAAATGTAAATGAGGAGGACTATGTGTCTAAAAATGTTTTGGGAATAATAGATAAATACTCAAGAATTCTTCAGATTTCAAAAAATAAATTTGTCGTAATATGTGCAAAAATTGAGGCAGAACTTGCGGGGCTAACGGATGAGGAACAAAGACAGTATTTGGGAGAGCTTGGGTTCGGAAGTCCAGCAATTGACCGTTTAATAAAAAAAACTTATGAGACGCTTGGTCTTATTTCATTTTTAACTACAACAGGTGGAAAAGAAGTAAAAGCTTGGACTATTAAAAAAGGTTCGAAAGCACTTGAAGCAGCAGGGGAAATACATACAGACTTTGCGGAAAAATTCATAAAAGCAGAAGTTGTAACTTATGATGATTTTGTAAAACTCGGCGGCTGGAAAGGTGCACGAGAACACGGAAAAGCAAGACTTGAGGGAAAAGAATATATAGTAAAGGATGGAGATGTGATAGAGTTTAAGATCGGATCTTGACGGCGATCCCGCACAGAGCTTACTTTCTCCCGAGGTTTACATCCCCGCGTCACAAGAGCGCTTATGCGGGGCAAGTGTGATTGAGTTTAAGATTGGAAGTTAAGTCGTTAACTGCTACCGTGCTATGTAGCACTGAAGCGTACGTTAGGCGGAAGTTAGCTGGTTCGACTTCTTTTTGTTATTGCAGTAATTACGTCAGCTGCTAAAGGAAACCACATGATAAATTTAAGTTTTCTTTCTTTTTTTTGCTCTTCTTGGTATAGGAGGGAATTTATGAGTTCATTTTTTCTGTCAGGATCTCTCCTACTTACAAGATCCTCTGTTGGTGTAGAATTTGCTTTAATTCCAGCTTTTCTAAATAACATTTCTGCTCGAGCCAAGTGAAAGCCGATGGTAGCAAGTAATAAATAGTCTTCATTTATTTCCCCGTTGTCTATTAGAATTCGTGCTTCTTTTGCATCTGTATTAGTGTCCCATGATCTTGGCTGGATAAAAGCTCTGTCAGCCAAGTGTGGAAAATTTCTTTTGAATCTAGTTCGTTGGTATTCGGCTTCTGATTTTGGCGGTTCACCGGGTAGATCACCACTTTCCCTAGCCTCTTCTATGCTGAGTGGTTCTTGTCCTGCAGTATTTCCAATAGTGTACCAAACCACCCGAGCATCACCGTCTTCAATTGCAATTCCTCCAGAATCAGATCCTACCTCACTCCACGTACTTAAGTGTCCTGGGGTTCGTCTAATTCTCTCACCTGTCCAATCTACGCCTATATTTTTCCCCAAAACCATTATGGCAGGTCTTCCGTCTGGAGATGGTTGTCGTTCAATCATATTTCAGGTTGTATTATAATAAACAGCATCAATAAAATCAACTATAGGTTATTTTTTGTTTGACATGCTTTAAATATTAACGGAAAATGTTAAAATACACTTCGAAATTATAAAAATATGAATCCCGTTAAAGATCGCTTTTATTATGTTTATATTCTACAAAGTTTAAAAAGTAATAGATGGTACACTGGTTCAACTAATGATTTACGCAAGCGTTTCAATGATCATCAAAAAAATAAATCCACTTATACAAAAGGAAGAGGGCCATTTAAATTGATATATTATGAAGCTTCACTGCATGAGGAGGATGCAATTGCGCGCGAAAGGTATCTTAAGAGCGGAATGGGCAAAAGATATCTTAAAAACAGATTAAAACGCTCGCTATCTTTAACGGGATGAAAAAGAGGCCAAGGGTTGTGACAATTGGAGGAGGAACAGGGAGTTATTCTGCGCTTTTCGGACTTAAGAAATATCCTCTAAAACTAACCGCAATTGTAAACATGATTGATGACGGAGGTTCATCCGGTGTCCTCCGGGACGAGCTTGGAGTTTTGCCGCCGGGGGATGTGAGGCAGTGTTTGGTAGCTCTTGCCGAATCCTCAACAACTCTTCGAAAACTGTTTAATTACCGGTTTGAAGAAGGGGGACTAAAAGGTCACACTTTTGGCAATATATTTTTATCCGCTCTTGAGAAAGAAACAGGGAGTTTTAAAAAAGCAATAAATGAGGTTGGCAAAATTCTTAGAATTAAAGGAAGTGTTGCGCCGATTACCTACACAAAAAGCACACTCTGCGCAGATCTTTTAGATGGAACTACAGTTGTCGGAGAAACTCATATTGATGTTGTTGAAAAAAAAGAGGATCGAGCACCGATCAAAAAAATTTATTTAAAACCAAAGGCAATAATTAATGATGACGCAAAAGAAGCAATTCTTTCTGCGGACTATATTTTAATAGGTCCAGGTGATTTATATACTAGTATACTTCCCAACATCTTGGTAAACGGTGTTCCCGAAGCGATTAAGAAAAGTAAGGCTAAGAAAATATTTGTCATGAATCTTATGACCAAGTATGGTCAAACCACAGGATACGGCACAAAAAAACACTTTGAAGAACTTGAAAAATATTTAGGTAAGGGGATAGTTAATTTTATTTTAATAAACTCTGAAAAACCGCGCAAAAAAGTTCTTGATTGGTATGATGAATACGACGAACATCCTGTAAAAGACAACTTAAAAGCAAGCGGAAGATATGAAATAATAAAAGCAGATTTACTTCGCGACGTCGTTGTTAAAAAAAGCGAGGCAGATGTACTCAGGAGAAGTATTATCCGCCACGACCCCAATAAACTCGCAATTGAGGTGACGAAACTCATTAAAAGTTAAGTAGGGGTTTTTTTAATTTCCTCAAGAAGTGTGTTTTTCCACCCTCCCAAAAATTGATCTCCGGGGCAGGTTCTTTGTTGTATAACTTCTCTGTGTCCAAGAATCCGTGATGGGTCAACAAATGAATAATTACCAGAAATTACCCTAGATGCTGCTTCAATTTGGGAATCAGATGGGGTAGAATGTTCAAAATTTCCGGAAAAAGATAGCCCAATACTTCTTGGGTTCAAATCCAGTGCGTGTCGTCCTACAGCGCTGTCTTCAAGAA
>Ga0155812_101_pt8 | contig 17250 bp, 22 predicted proteins | sample RifCSPlowO2_01_FD_107466 | JGI IMG/M metagenome (GOLD analysis project Ga0155812, IMG submission 107466) | Candidatus Levybacteria bacterium RIFCSPLOWO2_01_FULL_39_10 | reverse complement strand
TCCTACCCAAAAAGAGTTTGTGTATGAAAAAATAAGAGTGTCCCCAGAAAATTATGCCTAAGCTCCCAAGCTTCAAACCTAGGCAGCTAATTAAAAAGATTGAAAAAGCCGGATATGTAATCGATAGACAGCGTGGAAGTCATGTAATTTTATACCATCCTAAAGAAAGAAAACGGTTAACTATTCCCATGCACGTAAAAGACCTGCCAAAAGGAACTTTGAATTCTATTATTAAACAATCAGGATTAACGCGAGAAGAATTTTTAAAATTATAATGGTAAACAAAATTCTGAGGCTGGAGGGGGTTTTTATTTTCCTTCAGGATTTAAAAGCATTCACCTTTGAAGAATTGGAAAATAGATTATTCGTGGCTTCTCTCTAACCAGCGCTCAGCTTCAAGTGCGGCGGCTGAGCCAAAACCGGCGGCGGTCACTGCCTGCTTGTATTCCGAATCATGAACGTCTCCTGCAACAAAAACGCCCTCTATATTTATTTTATAGTGATCGTGGACTTTTATAAATCCGCGCTCGTCTTGCTCCACTCCCTGAAACATTTTTGTATTTGGGATATGCCCTATGGCTACAAAAACTCCATCAATCGGCATATCCTTGATCTCATTAGTTTTATTATTAAACAGACGTACTCCTGTTACTTTTTCTTTCCCTAAAATCTCTTTGACTTCTGTATTTAAAATCATCTTAATTTTAGGATTATTTTTAACTCTATCAAGCATTATTTCACTTGCTCTAAAATTCTCGCTTCGATGAATAAGTGTTACGCTCTCGGCAAACTTGGTAAGAACAAGTGCCTCCTCCATGGCAGAATCACCTCCGCCTACAACTATTACATTTTTTCCTTTAAAAAAGAACGCATCACAAGGCGCGCACGACGAAACACCCCGCCCAATTTTTTCTTTTTCTCCCGGCACTCCAAGCCATTTGGTTTCTGCGCCTGTTGCGATAATTACTGCTTTTCCCTCATATTCCTGTTCTGAAGTGCGAACTTTAAACAAACGAGCCTGCCCCTCGGAGCCTTGGCGAAGTGGGGAAAAATCTCCGCTGGTAAAATCGCGGTCAATTATTTCTGCACCAAACTTTTCAGCCTGTTTTCTCATATTCTGCATAAGCTCAGGTCCCTGAATGCCCTCGGGAAAACCAGGATAGTTCTCAACCAGAGTTGTAAGCATAAGCTGCCCTCCCCACGTTGATCCTGCAATAACCAAGGTCTTAAGATTTGCGCGGGTGGTATAAAGCGCGGCAGTAAGCCCAGCGGGGCCGGAACCAATTATAATGACATCATAAATTTTGTCCATAAATAAAAGACGATAGATAATAGAGGGTTGAAAATAGATTTTTGAAGATAGACGTTAGAAGATTGATCTACCTTCTATTTTCCATCCTCAAATTTCCATCATCCACTTTCTATTCTCTACCGTCAATTCTCTCGCGTCAAGACGCGAGCACCTCATCAATTGCTTTTTTGAAATTTTCCTTAGCTTGTGCGCCTACAACGCTTTTCATAGGCTTTCCTCCCTTAAAAAGCATTATTGTTGGAATACTCATTACGCTGTAGTTTCCGGCAGACGCCGGATTTTCATCAACATTTAATTTCCCAACTTTAAGTTTTGTGCCGTATTCTCCCGCGAGTTCCTCAACAATAGGATCAACTATTTTGCAAGGCGCGCACCACGCTGCCCAAAAATCAACAAGAACTGGACTTTCGGATTTAAGAACTTCTGCATCAAAATTCTGATCTGTTAAGGTGATATCTGCCATGAAGTCTTACAAGAATAACAAAAAAAATTAGTTTATGTCAATAAATCAATATTGACTTTTGTGAGTCTTACTCTTTAAAATGGACTGATGCCTGTCAAAAAAACTGAAAGTAAACCTGTTAAGAAAATTCCGAACTTAACAGCCTCCAAACTTTATAAATTACTCTCAAAAATTAATGTTGTTTGGATACTGGTTATTCTTCTTATTATCGCTTCTTTTCTAATTGGCGTATTATTTACAAAAGTGCAATATTTGGAAAAGGGAATGAGCGTTTCTACAATCGACAATCAATCATCTGGAGACCAGCTTGGTCCTACCCAGCCAACAGGCCCAGTTGATGTTGCTGTTGGCCATCTCCCTCCTCTTGGAGATGAAAATGCGCCTGTTACAATTGTAGAATTCTCAGATTTCCAGTGTCCATTCTGCAAATCCTTATTTGATGAAACACTCCCTCAGATTAAAAAAGAATTCATTGACACTGGCAAGGTAAAGTTTTATTACAGACACTATCCTCTAACTTCCATTCATCCAAATGCGCAAAAAGCAGCAGAGGCATCGGAATGTGCGAATGACCAGGGCAAATTCTGGGATTACCACGATGAGTTGTTTAACAATCAGGCTGATTGGGAATCACTCTCAGCAGATGAAGCGAGTGCTAAATTTGAAGAATATGCGGGAAGCGTTGGATTATCGGCAAATGAATTTTCTGATTGTCTATCCTCCGGAAAATTTGCTGACGCAGTAAATGAAGATTTAAATGACGGAACTGCAGCTGGAGTTGACGGAACCCCCGGAACATTTATCAACGGTTATTTAACTGTAGGCGCAGTCCCATACGAACAATTCAAAGCAGAAATAGAAGCAAGACTTGAGGAATAATTAATGTCCGCCAAAGCCCTCAAGAAGAGTTATAAATATCCAAACAGTAACAACTCCTAAAAACAAAAGAGCAGTTTCAGTGAATGCAAATCCTTTCCTGTTTTCATGGTGAATTTCAGGAATAAGATCTGATGCCGCAATATAAATAAAGAACCCGGATGTAATTGCAAGAAGAACAGGAATTGCAGGCTCTATCCTCTCCCCAATCCAGAATGTAATTAGTGCTCCTGTAACTGCAGTTAGTGCACTTATTATATTGACAAATAGTACTTTTTTTGGCTTCAAACCTTTATGAAGAAGTATTCCAAAATCTCCTATTTCCTGAGGAATCTCATGTGCTGCAACTGCCAAAGTTGTAACAATTCCAAGCGGAATATTTACCAAAAAAGTTGCAGCAATCACAACTCCATCTATAAAGTTATGAACGCTATCTCCCAAAATTATCAAAGGAATTGTAGGCTTAACAGGTTCGTCTTTGTAATCATGTTGATGGTGATGAAACCAATGTACAAGACGCTCTATCAGGAAAAATCCCAAAATTCCAATCAAGGCATAAAAAAATACATTAACCTCGCCTGCTTGCCCTGAGCTTGTCGAACGGGCCTCTTCAATTGCTTCGGGAAGAAGATCAAAAAAAACAGTTCCAAGTAAAGTTCCTGCAGCAAATGCAGCCAGAAAATGGGAATATTTTAGAGTTTGCTTCTCCTTGATTAGAAGGAAAACTCCACCAATAAGAGAAAATACACTCCCAATAAGTGTAAAAAATAATATGTAAATTATGATTGGCAATTCACTCATTTGATTATTTCAAAATCCATTGTATCAACTCTTTCTTTACTATTCCAATCTAATTTTATATCTTTAACAACTGAGAGAAATGGGCCCTTTTTTAAATATTCAATCATTTTTTCAAGATTTTTTTCCTCTCCGACAAAAACTGCCTCAACTCTTGTATCAGGTAAGTTTTTTACCCAACCTTTTAGGTTTAGCTCGAGAGCTTTATTCTTTACAAACTGCCTATATCCTATTCCCTGTACGAATCCTGAGATATATACATGCAACATTCTTCAATTTTAAATTTTTAATTTTAAATTTTCAATGAATGATTCAATTATAAATTTTCAAATAAATGCGCGGGGAGCCGGTGAATTTTCGTGGATCGCATTTTGAGCTTAAAGAAGAAGGGTCATTATTAAAAATAATTTCTTAAACAAGAATTGAGTTCTACCTTTCAAACCAAATCGCAAACTGCGGATCAAGAAAATTTACTGGCGACCTCAGCGCATTTACTAAAAAGCAGCTCCCAAATATGCGAGTGCGAGGTTCCTAAGAAACCTTCCTATCAGGACGTAGACAAAAAATCTAACTGGATTATAAGAAAAAAGCCCAGCAACTATTCCTATAGCATCAAAAAACGGATTGGGTATAAATGAAAAAAGAACTATAAACAAAAATCCGTATTTATGGAATATTTCTCTAAAAATTGTGTACCAGAATGAATCTTTTTTAAGAAATACTTCTTTTCCCGACCGTCCAAGTATGTATCCAACCATATCCCCTATCGCAGAACCCAGTGCTGCAACTACTGCAACAATAAAGGGTGAAAAAACAATTCCTCCTGCAATTACCGATGCAATACCCGGAGCCGGCAGAAAGAGGGTTGCAGAGCCAATTACATTTATTATAAAGATGCCCAAGATTCCCAGAGATCCAAGACGCAGGAACTCATCTCTAAAATAAAAAGATAAAAATATTATTGCAATTGAAGTTAAAAGTAGAAATATATGCTTAGTTCTTGTGTTAATGCCATTTTTATTATTCTTTTTTGCCATTAACCTAAGTTTACAATTTCCCCTACCTGCCGGCAAGGAAGGAATTTTTAATTCTCAAACTTTTGAATTTTGAGTTGTGGTTTTAAGTTCTTTTAGCTTCCACATAAAAAGCGCTCCTTTATTTTTTGCAGTTGAATCAACGGTGAATGAAAGCGCTTTTTCAAGAATTGAGCGGTTGTGGGTTTTTGCAAGCTTTATATAAAGTCCCCTATGTTTATAATCATCCAATTCTTCTGCGAGATGAATCCCATAACTTTGAAATTCACGGGATACATATTTATCTTTTACAGGATCAAATTTCTTAAGTATTGTCGCAATCTTTTTCATCCCGTTAGATATATTATCATCCCAAGTCTTAGTAAAACAAACCCGTTTAATCTTTAACGGGATTCATTTAGTATTGAATTGGTTCATAGCAGAGTTGATATCTTTTTCCAAAGCAGTTTGGACTGCTTTTGCTCCTTTTTTTACCATCTGCTTAAGCTTTCCTTTATCAGACCTTCCAAACCCTCCTAAAACAAACCCTTCGGTGTTTTTGATTTTTAATTTTTTGACTTGCCTGCCGGCAGGTAAGTTTTTAATTTTTAATTTTTGTTCCCCTATTCCCAATCTAAACCTCCAGAATTTATCAGTTGAGAGACTTTTAATTATTGAATCAATTCCATGATGTCCCGCTGATGAACCGCCCAGTTTAATCTTGATAAACCCCAAGGGTAAATCAAGCTCATCGTGAATTATCCAAATATCCTGTGGCTTTATTTTGTAGTAATTTGAAAGTAGCGAAACTGCTAAACCTGAGTTATTTATGTATGTCAAAGGCTTTGCCAAAATTATTTTATTTATCTCCCCTTTTTTGGGTTTGTAGTCAAAAATATAAATTTCACTTTTTAATTTTTCTTCTCTTCGGAAATTAGATTTTGAAACAGGCTCAACATCTTTTAAAAAATGATCAATTACCAAAAATCCCAGGTTGTGGCGAGTTGACTCATATCTTTCTCCAGGATTACCGAGCCCCACAATAAGTTTCATAGTAAATTTAAAATAGTAAATTGAAGATATACATTTAAAATTTCAAATAGTTCGTTTTCCTTTAATTGTCAAAATGCTTGAAGCGAAAATCTTTGAATATTCGTCAAGTTCTTTAAGAAACCAGTCTGCTCTCTCTTTTTTTGCTCTTTTTGAATCTCTCAAAACAGCAATCCAAACCTTACTTTCATTAGTTGATTTTAAACAATACTGCATAAATACCAAGAATTCTTTTTTTGAACTGGCAGATTGGCCTTCAATATAATTTCCAAGGATGCTTGTGCCGCTTCTTAGTAATTGGTCTCCGATTATAAAACAAACTCTATCTTTGGGCAAGTTATCAATGAATTCTATTAGTTTGAGGATGAAATTATAAAGTCTTTTCTTAAATACCTCTCTGTCGAACTTTTGTGCCTGTCCCACTTTTTACATTTTACTATGTATTTTTACAATTTACTATTTGCTATTTACTGTAATAAGATTTTACTTGATAGAGTGGATATAAAATTACAATTCCTAAAAGAAATGAGGGAGAAAGTATAAGAAGAGTTGATGTTATCCACAAAATCTGACTCCAGAAGAAAAGTCTCCAACCGGAAAAAGCCCTGTGTCTCAGACCTTGAAAAGCAAAAATCATAAGAAGTCCCTGAACAAGTCCCACAACGCTTCGCAAAAACAGCTGCTGAATTATCTGCGGGCCGTTTCCAGAAAGAGTAAATGATGTTATAAAAAAAGTTCCCAAAAGATCGGCAATTGATGCAATTGTTATGAGAATTCCAAACAAAAGTGAAAGGATAGGAAGTATTCTTACAATTGTTTCTTTTATTTCAATGCTTAAATCCGGCAGATGTGAATAGGCTCTTTCAATATAGCTGGCTCTTCGGATATTCATATGATATAGGTTTAATTTTATAAAATAGGAAGCTTAATTTCAATCAAAAACCTAAACTTGCTTGTTCGGATTTTTTTGATTCCTTGTCCTCCAAAGCGTTCGCGTCGGAGGAAATTTTTACAATTCCGTACTCTCCGTCGTAGCCTGGAGAAATATAAATTGATCCGTTTCTTACTTTTAAAATTCCGTTTGAGAGCTCAACGCCTCCGGTTTTTTGAATTTCATCAATCGGAGTTTTAAGAAGAATCTCTGCTTCTGATCCGATTTTCTGAGTTAACTGATCATAAAGCGTTTTTACTTTTCCTGCTCCAGACCCAACATTTAAGGTTTCTGCAATAATTTCTGAAAGTGGAACCAGTTTTGCAAATGGAGGATGGTTTTTTGTGGGATCAGTAATCCATGCAATCCCTCTTTTGCCGTTTTGTTTACTTATTTCTTCAGGCGAACTAGCCAAGGCTTCGACCCGCTCCATAACTCCCACAGTTAAACCGCGGCCACAGACCGGACAAGTCGTCCCCTTCTTTTTGGTATCTTCCGGAGAATAAACAACCTTGCAGTTTCTATGACCTGTGTAATGATATTTGCCTTCCTCAGGATAAAATTCGATTGTATATCCAATCTTAAACTTCGCCTTTGGATCTTGCATAATCGCTAATCTAATATCGTCGTAACTAAATTTCGAATTTCGAATTTCGAATTTCGAATTTCCGTTTTTGGGCACAAAAACGGTACTTTCCCTTCCCATCTTCATGGGGCTATGTGAATCTGAGAAAGATACAATTGAGCGGTTGTGAAGCTCCTCAATTCTCCAATTCATAGCAGGGTCAGATGAAAGACCGGTTTCTACTGCAAAAATATATTTTGCGAAGTCACCAAAACACTCATCAATTGAATCAAATCCTGACATTGAGCCGTACAGTGAAAACCAAGGAGTCCAGACATGACAAGGTATAAGAAATGAGGATTTATCTATTCCCATTATTATTTCTAGAAGATTTACAGGCATAAGTCCTACAATTGGGCGCCCGTCAGATGACAAGTTTGCTCCGCGTTTTGTCAGCTCCTTGTTAACCTTTTCAGCAGCGTCAATTGAAGGAACAAATAAAAGTGAGTGGATTCTTCTCACTTTTCCTCCTTGCGAGTAAATACTTGAAACTTCAACGCTTAAAATAAACTTCGGCTCGTTCTCATCTATCTTCGATCTTCCACCCTCTATCTTCAAGGAATATATTCCTTGATCAACTTCCTCAAGTTGATTCTTTATTTCTCGGATCCACAAAGGATGCGTCCAATCCCCTGTTGTCAAAAGATTTATTCCTTTCTTTTTTGCATACGAGGTCATAATAGGAAGCACCATGTCGCGTGAAACAGCTCGGGAATATTTTGAATGGAGATGAAGATCTGAGATTATTTCCATTATTTTTTCTTATATTGCAATTCGTAAAGTCTTTTGATCTCCGAAACTTCAGTTGCTTCTTCAGCTTTTTTGTCGTTTCGAAACTTGACAAGTCGCGGAAATCTTAGAGCGTAACCCGGCTCTGTTTCGCTTTTTCCCGCAGTATGCAATGGTGAACGCGTAATCTCATCAGCCAGAACTTCAATAACAATTTTTGGCTCTATCCAGACTGATGGTTCAATCGTTGAATTTACCCTTATCGGTTTATGGTCAACGTGAATCTTATCCGCCCTTTTGTGGATTTCCCGCCATTCTTCGTCGGTTAAACCTGTTCCAATGCGGGAAATTGAGACAAACTCGTCTTTATCTTTGTCGTAAACCCCAACCAAAAGTGCTCCAGCGCCAAATTCAGCGCGCTTCCCCCTCCCCGTAATGTAACCCAGTATTACACAATCAATTGTGTCCGAGAGTTCACCGTCACTGTGGCGCTTTAACTTAACCCAGTTAAAATTTCTCCCCCCAGCCTCATACGGCGATTCTAAACGCTTAACTACCAACCCTTCCAAGCCTTTTGAAATAGCGTCATCCAGTAAAAGCTGGAGTGCTTTTGCCTCAGTTACTGTTTGGTTTTTGGTCCTGATTAAAACACCATCATCCCTAATTGTGTCTTTTAACATTTCCATGCGTTTAGCAAGAGGCTCATCAAGAAGCTGTCTTCCGTTTTTGTACAAGATGTCGAACGCAAAAGCTTTGAGTGGTAGTTTGGCTGCTGCTTCTTCAATTCCGTACTTTCTTCTCCTCTTTGTAGTCTCTTGAAATGGCAAAAACTCTTCAGACTGCGGATTGTAAGCCAGCGCTTCAGTATCAAGTATTACTGTATCTGCTTTAACTTGTTCAAGCGTTGCCTTGATAAGTTCAGGAAACATGTGCGTCATTTCCTCAAGATTTCGGGAAAACATGCGGACTGTATCGTTATCTTTGTGGATTTGGACGCGAAATCCATCATATTTATACTGCACATCAACGCCTACTTTATCCTGAGCGGAGTCGAAGGACATCTTCTCAATTACTTTCTGAGCATTCGGTAAACGTTCGCAAAGTTCTGAGCGAATTGGTGCTCCAACTCTGACTTCAAGCCGTTCGACTCCGCTCAGGCCCTTTTCCCAAAGAGTTTTTGCGATAAGACCTAAATCGGAAGTTCTATTATATGCTCCTTCAAGTGCTTTTCTTTTTGATTTATCTCCCAGCTTTGCTGTTGCAAGCGCGTCCAAAACTGTCGGATCTCCAATTCCAAGCCTGGTATTTCCAAGAGGAATACGGACCAAATGTTTGGTGGAAGTTGGATCTAGTTTTCCGAGCAAACCGGATAATAATGCCTGTCTTTTCTCAACCGTCCCCTCCCCGCTAGTTTTTGCAATTTGAGTTAAAACTTCAAAAACCTCCGAAACAGAAATTGAACTGCGAGGGGTGACTGAAGAGGAAGGGCTCCCGACAGCGCGGAGCTCAGTGAGTCGTGAACGAGCACTGGCGGGAGGGACACTGAAGGCAGGACCCCGAGCAGAAAGTTGCTCCGCAGCTTTTCCCATATCCCCTAATTTGTTAAACAATTTAATAACTTTTTCTTTATCCGACCCGTAGGCAATTGCAATTGAGGAAGCTACGCTTTTCTCAGCCATTCCTATTTCAATTGGGGCATAAAACGGCGCAATTCTTCCCTGGGTTAAATAAACAATTTTATCTATTTCAGAAGTTGGGGTTTTTTTAAAAAGATCTGAAAGGATATCAATGAGTGCCAAACGAGAAGACGTCGCCTCCATTTTTTCCAAATATTCTGCAAATTCCGAAAACAACATAGGAGCATTATAAAACTTTAAAACTCAAACTGGAAGAGGCGCGGGGAGCCGGTGAATTTTCGATGATCGCATTTTGAGCTTAAGTTCAACAAGGTCATTTAAGGCAATATTTATTAAACAAGCACTGAGGTTTGTTTTTCTAAACCAAGCCGCGAACTGCGGAGCGAGAAAATTTACTGGCGACCTCAGCGCCTACAACATTATATACCTTGCGCTTTTGGTAACTCCTGTTTTTTTAATAATTCCGGCATCTTGAAGTCCCTTAAGCTCGTTTAAAACCGTATCCTCAGACACCATTGGAAATAGGGATCCGAATGATTTATTCTGAAGATAGCCGATTTTTTGAATATATTCTATTATTTTAATTTGGCGCTCAGAAAGCATAATCGGTTTTCCTCCCAGCTTTTCCTTAAGGTGCGCATCAATTGATATGTTTTCCACCTTGTCTTTTATTTTAGTTAATTCGACAGATAAACCTTTGGTGAAGTATTCAAGCCAAATAGTCAAATCATTTTTGTTTTTCTCTACACTTTGAAGCGCTTTATAATAGTCCGGAGCATCTGAATCAAAATATTCTTCAAGAGAAAAAAATCTTCTTATATCATATCCGTTTATAAAAAGAATGAGAGTTGATAGTGCTCGGGCAACTCGTCCGTTTCCATCAACGTAAGGATGGACTCTAACAAGTTCATAATGAACTATTCCGCTCTTAAGAACAGGATGAATATCCAGTTTTTCCCTTTCATTTATAAAATCAAGCAGCTCTTCAGTAAGTCCTGGTATTGCACTTGAAGGCGGTGGCCTGAATGAAATTTCACCTGTTGCGCTGTTTTTGACAACTACTTGTGTATTTCTAAACTTCCCGGTTTTATCAGGAGGAAGAATCCTATCAACAGTAATTTCATGAATTTTATTTATAAGACCCTCGTCTACTACCATCTCCTGACCGTTCTTTCCAAGCTCACTTATAAGCTCCATTACTTTTCTGTAATTTATAACCTCCTGAATATCTCGGTCGCGCGCAAGAACTTCTCTTCCCTCTAAAACTTTTTCTGCCTGCGAGAGATTAAGCTTATTTCCTTCAATGTGGGTGCCATAATGAACAGAGCGGACCAATGCGTCTTTTTGAAATTCTCTCTCATAATATGGTAGGAGCGGCGCATGGTCTATAACCTCCCGGCAAGCTTCAATAATCCCAATATTCTTGAGGATACTATTTGTAATATTAAACGTTGGTTGAAGCATAAAATAGCAATTAGCATTTAGCTCTTAGCGGTTAGTTTAACTAATTCCTAATTGCTAGTGGCTATTGGCTAAATCTGCTACAATTGTAGCATAAATGCCGAATAATTCCCGAGAAAATAAAAAGGGAGAGGAGAGAAAATTTCATTTGGAATTTGCAAAACAATTAGCAACTTTATCAACTGCAGGATTTGGTCTGGCTGCAGCCCTTGCATGGAACAGCCTGATTCAGGAGATATTAAATAAATACATCAGGGGGTTTTTGGGCGGAGGGTTGATTCTTTCCAGACTTATTTATGCAATAATAGTAACTCTTCTTGCGGTTTTTATTACTCTACAGCTTTCAAGATTGATAAGAAGACTTGAGAAATAAAAGGATTTAGGGTTTGTTATGTTTGCCTGTTCGTCTTAAATGCCCACCATTAATGTCTCCAAATAAAGTTCCTGGGCTAACATTGTCAATTGTAATATGATTACGAGGCATTGCAGGAGGCAATACTCTAACTATTTGACCGTCTCCATTAACTCTAACTTCTCCCTGTGGCTGTGGTCTTCTAACTCTAAACGTTCTAGATTCAGGAACCAATGGCCTTACAGGTGGTTCTCCTTCAATAAAATGCCATCTCACAATTTGAGCTTATATTATTTTTGCAACAATTGTCAATATTAAATCAAATCCCTCATCACAATAGGAATCTCATCTACTAAATCGCTGGCATTGAAATATAATCCGACTTTCCTAAAGAGCGATTCTCCTGCTTTTTTGTTGATAAAAGAGCCTGAAGAGGCACTTAAAAACGCACCATTTTTGGCATAAAGTGCAACAACAAGTCCTGCCAGTGTATCTCCTGTTCCGCCTTTTGTCATTCCCGCATTTCCACCTAAAATTTGCATAGAGCGAATTTCACCTCTTCGAGAGCCTGAGGGCTCCTCAGAGCCTCGAACGGCCTGAGCGGAGTCGAAGGGTTCACAAACAATATCCACCGGCCCCTTAAGAAGTATTGTAATTCCGTACTTTTTCGCCATATCCGTTGCATTTTCAGGATTTGGTTCTAAATCAAGAAGCATTTTAAATTCTTTTTTATTAGGAGTTATTATCGCGGTCTTAGGAACAATTTCGGGCTCAATTACTTGAAGCGAACCACCGTCAATAACCCATTTTTTATCAGGAAACTTTGTAAGAAGCCGCTCTGTCAGAATCTTTGTATCATCATCCCCTGTTTCCTCTCCTGTAGGTCTTGGAAGTCCGGGGCCGATTAGAACCGAATCTGCTTCTTCAATATAATCTTCAATCTTGTCGCGCGGTACAACAATACCATTTAGAAATTTTGTTTTTAATTTTTTAACAATTTCATTATTCATGGGGGTGGATGAGAAATACGCCATATCAACTATTCTTGAAGCAATTTCTAAAGCCCAAAAAGCTGAGGAATGAAACAAATGCGATCCTCCAATCACCAAAACCTTCCCGTTCTCTCCTTTTGTAGAATTGGGTGCGGGAATATAAAGTTGTTTTAAAAATTTCCTATCAAATTTCTCCATATTCAAACTTTTCTTTACCCTGAGCTTGCCGAATGGGCATTTAACTCTATTACCTCCATTTTACTCTTAATTTTTGCCGGAATAAATTCTTCATGAGTCGTTGTTATAATTGTTTGGGAATCTCCAATATTTTCCAAAATCAAGTTAATATGTGCCTCATCAAGTTCTGAAAAGATATCATCAAGAAGAAGAATGGGCTCATTGTCAACTCGTGATCTAATATATTCAAGCTCCAGAAACTTAATTTGGAGAATGCCCAGCCTCTGCTGGCCGCGGGATCCAAAAAGCTTTAGATCTCTAAATTTTTCAAAATGAATTATTAAATCGTCTCTATGCGGGCCGACAAGAGTTACACCAACTGCCCGCTCCGCATCCTTATATTTATCAAGCCGCTCAGCTGTTATCTCGCTCTTATCGTAAACTACTTTCACATCAAGCGTATCTTTTTTAGAAGAATTCAGGTAATCAATATATTCCTCGCGTTTTTCGGTCAAAACATTTCCATTTCGAATAACTAGTGAATCCCAGTATTCAAATTGCTTGTCTCGACTTTCACCAGTTTTTTTTACAAGATCCAGAAGTGCATTTCTTTGTTTTAAGGCTCTTTTATATCCTAAAAGTGCAATCCTATAATCTCTATCTGTTTGTTCCAAAACATGGTCTAAAAGCGAGCGTCTCAGTCCCGGACTTCCTACGATTACATCAAGATCCTGAGGAGAAAAAAGAACTGACGGCATAGTTCCCACATAATCAGCCCTTCTTTTTGCGACTCCATTTATAAAATATCTTTTATGCTGTGTTTTAATTCCCGCAACCTCACCAATTGTTACAACAACTTCAAGTTTTAAATCGGTTGATTTTCCCTGCCCGCCATCGCTACGCTCAGGCGTTTGCAGGCGGGCCCAAACTCTTCCCATTTCACCCCCATAAGCAACCATCTGTACATCCTTATCAGCCCTGAAGCTTTTGCCATTTGAAAGAAGATATATCCCCTCAATTAAATTTGATTTGCCAGATGTATTTGGACCAACTATTGTAACTGTTGGATTATCGAATTCGAATGTACGTTTTTTATAATTTCTGAAGTTTTGAAGAGAAATTGATTTTAACACTGCATGATTGTAACACTGCTAAATTGCTAAAACAACGGAATTCTATAAAGCCGCTGGGTATCCCATTTACGAAACAACAGAAAGTCTGCATTTGTTTTTATTAATTCTCAAGCATGCTTGGAGCAGACTTTCTCTTAGCGACGCGGGTAAGCCCTGACGTTTTTAAACGAGGTTTAGCTAGCGTGTAGAGTAAGTGTGGATACCCGGCGGCTTAGAAACATGCGACCTCAGCGCAATTTATTCTATAACTGTGCCGACAAATGGCTTACCTTTGAAGTATTTGTTAAGGTTTTCAAAATTATTTCCGTTAAGAACCACAACTTTTACGCCCAATTCCTCCGCTCTTTTTGACGCAATCGGATCAAAGGGTGAGCTCATCCCTGGAGTCCACTCATCCCCCACCATTTTTCTGAAATTGCGCCATGATATTTTATCAAGGGGCTTTGCATCAGAAAATTTACTTGGATCTTTATCATATACCTGATCCACGTTTGATAAATTGATTACTTCTTTTATTCCGTAGTCCTCACAAAGCATTACTGCGCAAAAATCTGTTGACCACCCTGGCTTCCACCCTGCTGCAACAACAATTGGCTCCTCAGCCTTTCTTATAATCTCATAATGCTTAACTACATAAGGATGAGCAAGATCCCGAAAAATTGTCCTTATGAGATGAGCATTCAGCTTTGTTGCGTGGATTCCAAGCCAGTCCAGATCATCGCGGGTAAGCTCATGTCCTATTACATCTGCTCCCGCATCTCTATAATGCCTTGCAATTCTTCCCCCTCCTGCAACCAAAAAAAATTGGCGGTCCTTATTTTCCGCCAATTGTTCTCTTATGAACTTATTAAAGTCTCTGAGAAACTTTGTATTAATTCCTCCGTTAGGAACTATCAAAGATCCTCCGACTGACAAGACAATCTTATTTTTGTGGTTTGACCCCATAAAAATTCTTCGATCAAATCCCATTTATGCTGAGCTTGTCGAAGCATAAAAAAACTAGCATTCTCCTTCCTAGCCAGAGGCCATCTAGGCCGGTGGCCTATGGGATAGCGCTAGGTTCTCATTTTATGTTAAACGCCCAAAAAGATCAAGACACAAGTTTTTACCTCTGGCATTTGCTACAGAAGAATGTCCCCCGTCCTCCTAAAAATATTTTTAACCCTTGGGATCAAATACAGCTACTTGCGATCTTCCTGGCGTAAATCTTTGGAGGATTTCTTCAACTTGCCTTTGAACTTCTGGTGTTAAAGGATTTGCCTCCACAAGCTCTTCATAAGTAGAATAGTTTTTCCCATCACGGCCTATGTAATACTTAGCTTCTCTTCTATAAGCCTTGTCTGCTTCCTCAAGAGCTTCAAGGCTGCCATAATCTTTGCCGTCTCTTCTTTTGTAATAATAAATCGGATCCTTAACCCCCTCTGGACCAATTAATTCATGTATTCCTGGCATTAGATATCACCTCCTAGTTTTAAGAGAAGAGATTATATCACATTTGGTGATTTGGACAAAAGAAGGTCCCGCGACCGCCTAAAAATATCTTTTCAATTTTTCCTCCGCACTTAGAACATAATTCACCTTTTTTGCCGTAAACAAGACTGTGATTTTGATACTCTCCTTCTTGCCCAAGTATATTTACAAACGATAGTTCCGAGGCTCCATGGTATTTAAATCCTCTTTTAAGAACGGTGTGTATTGCATCGTAAAGCTTTTTAATTTCTGTCAAACTCAAACTATGACCTTTTCTTCTTGGGTCAATGCCGGCAAGAAAAAGCGCGTCATTTGCATAGATATTTCCAATCCCGCCGATTTTTTTCTGATCCATAAGAAGAGGTTTTATTTGAATTTTTGACTTAGAAACAACATTTTCAAACATTTCAAATGTTAAAGGCTTGCCATCCATAGCTTTAGCGACGGATGGCTCAGGTCCAATTCCTTTGAAATATGGCAGATCCATGACTTTATCCGTTGGAACTACCTTGACCCACCCAAACCTACGTTGATCATTATAATAAAGAACGGCATCTCCGTTCTTAGTTTTTCGCTTTCCGCTTTCAGCTTTCAGCTTAAATATGACATGAGTAAACTTATTCGGAACAGTTCCTACTTTTGCTTTTGAAACCGGAACTTTTGCAGTTTTTGGATCGCGAAACACAAGCTGTCCTGTGAGTTTTACATGGATTGCCAAGGAATATTTGTTCGATAAGTCAATGACTAAACCTTTCCCAAAGCGCCGCACCGCAACCACTTTTGCTCCGATCACATTCTTCGTATCCCCATCGAAGATTTTCGGAACCTTTACATCAACATCTAAAATCTTATGTCCAACAAGATATTTCTGTAAACCTAATCTAATTGTTTCTACTTCCGGCAACTCTGGCATTAAATATAACCTAAACTTTTAAACATTTTTATTGACGGAGTTGTTAATGGAATTTGTTTCAGTTCTTTTTTATCAATCCATTTAAGTACGACTAAATCGTCTCCTGCAACCGGTTCTATATCATTTACCTCAACCTCAAATACTAAAAAAATATAATGGGTCATTTTATGATGTTTATTTTCCGTTATATCATCGCTAAAAAACATTTCTTTATATTTAATTACAGTTAATCCAGTTTCTTCTTTAATCTCTCGTTCTAAGCACTCTATGACCGTTTCATTTTCTTCAATTCCCCCACCAGGCAAATGCCATTTATTTGGATATGGACCAATATCTTTTGGTTTCCTCCCCATAAGGATTTTCTCGTTTCTTTCAATATATGCACCCACACCTATTAATGTTTTCATTTCATATTAGATATAACAAACTCCTTTATCTCTTTTATAAATCTCTCTTTCCCGAATTTTTGAGCGTGCCCTTCAATCGCAATTGGATCAAATTTAGTTTTTTCAAATCTTTCAATCGCTGATATCAGCCCATTGGTCGAATAATCGTCAAAAAGTATCCCTGTTGGAGCTTGTCCTGAGCCTGTCGAAGGATCAATCACCGACTCCTTATATCCTCCACCGTTATATGCAATAACAGGAGTGCCTGATAACATTGCCTCAACTGGTGTTATTCCAAAATCCTCGTCGCGTGCAAGCGCTAAAAACGCTTTTGCTCCTTTATAAAGAACAGCGAGTTCGCGATCCGTCACTTGTCCTAAAAACTCAATATTATTTCCTGCTCTGGTTTTTAAATCTTCTGAAGAATAATATCCTGCCTCTGACCCTGCTATTTTTAGTTCAAATCCACTTGACGCGGCAGCATCAACTGCCAGCTCTAGCCCTTTCCCACCTACAATTCTTGAAACAATAAAATAATAATCCTTGGGATTTGTAGTTTGGGATTTGAGATTTGCGAGCGGAAGCGAGACAGGTGGATAAATAACTGTTGCATCTCTTCTGTAAAACTTTCCTATTCTTGCCTTGGTTTCTTTGGAATTTGCAATAAAATAATCAACTTTTTGAGCACTTTTAAAATCATAAAGTCTTAGAAAATGGCCGACAACGGTCGCGTACCAGCGAATAAGAGTGTGTTTCTGAAAATTAACCGAAGTTTCGTATCCGTAAAGCCACCTGGGAGGGGTATGACAATAACATATTTCTATTGGTTTTTTTCTATCTGACCCTCCTGTCCCAAACCCTTTTGTCACATACCAACTCGCTGAAGATATGATTACATCATATTGAGATAAATCCCAATCTTTGATTAGTCC
>Ga0155812_115_pt4 | contig 18110 bp, 21 predicted proteins | sample RifCSPlowO2_01_FD_107466 | JGI IMG/M metagenome (GOLD analysis project Ga0155812, IMG submission 107466) | Candidatus Levybacteria bacterium RIFCSPLOWO2_01_FULL_39_10 | reverse complement strand
AAAATTAGAAAGTGAAAATTTATAAATATGCCGACAATATCACAGTTAACAAAAAAAGGAAGAAAGAAAAAGATAGGAAAGACAAGATCTCTTGCGCTGCGCCGTTCTTTTAATTCAAAAAAAAGAACATATAAGTCTTATTCAGCGCCCCAAAAAAGAGGTGTTGTAACCTTGGTTAAAACTATGACTCCCAGAAAACCAAATTCAGCCCTTCGAAAAGTAGCCAGAGTAAAACTTTCAAACAGAATGGAAGTAACAGCATATATCCAGGGAGAAGGACACGCACTTGCAGAGCACGGAATTGTTCTTGTTAGGGGTGGCCGTGTTAAGGACTTGGCAGGCGTAAAATACCATATAGTGAGGGGAAAATTTGATTTGGCAGGAGTTGCGGGCAGGCAGACTTCAAGAAGCAAATACGGCACAAAAAGAGGAGGAGGCGGAGCAGCACCACGAGTAGTGACTGAAACGGAAACAGTTAAAGTTTCGGAGAACGCAAACGTAGCAACAGAACCTACTCCTGCAGGATAATTTTAAATTTGAAATTTTAAATTTAAAATGAAATCTAAATGTTTAAAAATTAAAATATTGAAAATTCAATGAAAATTGAGAAATAAAAATTGAAAATTAATATATGAGAGGTAATAAGTTTATCAAGAAAAGAAAAGTCGAAGAAGATCCTGTATACGGAAGCATTCTTGTTGCCAAACTTATAAACAACATTATGAGAGACGGTAAAAAAACCGTTGCCCAAAATGTAGTTTATGATGCTTTCAAAAGGTTATCTGAAAAAGATGGTTCGACAAGTCATTCGACTCTGAGGGATGAGCCCTCAGGCTCAGACTCGAAGAGTTCACCACAAGAGTCTGCTCTCGCACTTTTTGAAAAAGCAGTCCAAAATGTTGGTCCAAGAACAGAAATTAAAGCCCGCCGTGTTGGGGGCGCGTCTTACCAAATTCCAATTGAAGTTCGTGGCGACAGAAGAACTGCACTGGCACTCAGATGGATAATTGAGGCTGCAAGGGCAAGATCAAATAAAGATTTTCATACATTTTCAGAAAAGCTTGAAGCAGAAATAATTGCCGCAGCAGCAGGCGAAGGAGAAGCAATCAGAAAAAGAGACAACACCCACAGAATGGCTGAAGCCAACAAAGCGTTTTCGCATTTTAGAATCTAATAATGAAATAAGTCCGCCTAGAATCGCTCTTTGAGCCGTGTTTGAATAGAACTGAAAAGGCGAAAAGTAAGATTAGGAGGACATTCTCCCACTTCAGACTATAACCCCTGTTTGACAATCTAGCCAAATAGATATATATTCTCCTCATGGAAGAAGAAGGATAGAATTACGATATGCCTGATGCTATAGAAAGTCCGGAGAGAAGACCCACTGCCGCAGAATTCGGAAATCAATTCAGAGGAATTGTCGATCCCCAAACTCCTGAGGAAAGAGCTTCCACAAGGTAGATCAGAAGAAGTTTTGAAGACTAGAGTTGGACCAGGTCCATCCGGAGAAGTTCTTATGACACGAGTTGGCCCTAATTGTGCAGATAACTTTTTTGCACATAGGGATGTGGATAATCCAGACGATACTCTACCACAATTTCGTTTTATTCACGATTTTCCTCTAAGCGAGGATCCTCAAACTTTGGATGAAAGTTAATGAAAACTTTTCATGCTCCGGGTAGGAAAACCGCAAAATCGGCACCCAACTTTAGTTTGACAAATAAGGATTTATAAGCTAGTATCGCAGCTATGGTTGAACAAGAGATGCCACCAAGGCTTGAAGATCCAGAGGTAGATAGGATCTGGAATGATTTCGTATCCGTAGAAAGAGAAAGAAGTGATGATTTTGAAGCTTTACTTAAAGATCCCCAGGTAAGACCAGAATTTCAAGAAAGAGCCATTGATGTGTTATTGACTCCAAGGTTTGATCATCTTCCTTTTAAGGTAAACGCCCATCATGTCAGTAGTGAATATGATTCTTTTCTTCTTCTTGGCTATGGAAGGAATAAATATGAATTTACCTCAGAGCAGGCGTCTTACGCTGCAAAAAGAATCCCACAATTTATGGAACAAGCATGGAGGATATATAGAAGAAAAAATGAGGGTGATAAAGGGCAAGGCGACAGGAATAGTGAAGCAAAAAATGCAATTAGCGCACTGAGGAGTCTTAATACAACGATACCTCGTTTAATTCCTTTAATTTCACGAGAAGAAGCAGAAGAACTACTCGAAAGTTTTAACCCATATGATATAGGAATTGGTCCTGGGTCTTCTACACACCTTGGCCCAATTCATATGGTATTTAATAATGATCAAATTGATGATTCTTTAAAGATAAGAGCTAGGCAAAGGGCGATTGCAGAAGGTAATAGACTATTTCGAGAAATAACTCAAAGCGGAAGAAGTCCTGACTTTCTGAGTGGAGCTCTAATTTCAGTTATAGATCTCAGGACAGAAGGTGATGATTCTGAAGCACTACCCCAAGAGTTAACTGACGAAATAAATTTTATGCTAGAATCCAATACAGAATATCAGTTAATGTTGGATACGGAGAGCGCATATGAAGACTTAGAAGATATGGATACTAGACATAAATTAATAAGACATCAGGTTTTTGGAGAAGAACCTTATCCATGGGGTGATACATTTAGTGAATATTCAGATGAAGATACTGCATTTTTTAGACAAGTTATTAGAGACTTCCCAGAAGATACAGAACTAACAATTGAACTACAAGAAAGAATAAACGCTTATGAAGAATGGGCTAAAAAAACAAGAAGGATAAATGAAGAAAGGGATACTCAATGGCAGCATGAATTACAAAGAGAACAGCAAGCACTATCAGAGATGAAAAAACCTTCTGCCGGTGTTCCTCAAGAAACAGTCCCTCAATAACTAAAACTCGCAAAATCGGCACGATCCTTCCATAAATTCCACTGTGGCAAGGAGAAGTCACCCGAGGGGTGGATTAGCTTCGCACAGTGGAAAATAGAAATCTTTAAAATCTATAGATTCCAGACAAATTTTGTGGTATACTCATTTAGCTTCCGAGTTCGGCCCGCCTAAGCTTACTTTAAAGCTTTTCAGTTCTATTCGAACACGCTTTAAAGAGCGCTTTAGCGGCGGACAAGGGAGTTTTTTTAAGTTTGAATTTCGTTTAAACTAATAACTAGTATCTATTAACTATTAACTAAAGTATGGCAGATATAAAGGACAGACATTTTGAGCAGGACAAAGTTCGCAATATTGGAATAATTGCGCATATTGATGCCGGCAAAACCACAACTACCGAGCGCATCCTTTACTACACAGGACGTACCCACAAAATTGGGGACATTGATGAGGGTACAACAGTTATGGACTGGATGAAGGAGGAGCGGGAAAGGGGTATTACAATAGTTTCCGCTGCAACAACTACTTTCTGGACCCCAACTGAAGGACTTCTCAAGGGAATTGAGCACAGAATAAATATAATTGATACTCCCGGACACGTTGATTTTACGGCAGAAGTTGAGCGCTCTTTAAGAGTTTTGGACGGAGGAATAACTGTTCTTGATGCAGAAGAAGGAGTTCAGTCTCAATCAGAAACAGTCTGGCGCCAAGCTGATAAATATAAAGTCCCAAGAATTTGTTTTGTAAATAAAATGGACAAGTTGGGTGCTGATTTTTTTGCAACAGTAAAATCAATAGAGGACAGGCTGGGAGCAAATCCGGCAATTATGGTCTTACCAATAGGATCCGAGCAGACTTATATAGGAAACGTTGATCTTCTTACTCGCAAAGCATATCGCTGGGGATCAGATGAGCTTGGTGCGAAGTTCGACGTTGCCGATGATATTCCGGCGGAGATGCGCGACCAGGTAGAAGAATTTAGACATAAGCTTGTTGAAAAAATCTCAGAAACTGACGACAGCCTTATTGAAAAATATTTAAAAAGTGAGGAACCAACAGTTGAAGAGCTAAGACGCGCACTTAGACGAGCTGTTATTAGCTATAAACTCGTTCCGATTTATGCAGGATCATCTCTTAGAAATAAAGGAGTCCAGCCTTTACTTGACGCCGTTGTTGAATATTTGCCGTCTCCTGCCGATCTGGGAGAGGTTCACGGTCATCATCCAAAAACAGAAGCCCAAGAAGTGCGAAAACTCAAAGAGGATGAGGCACTCTCTGGCCTTGCTTTTAAAATCCAGAACGATCCGCATGTTGGAAAACTTACATATTTTAGAGTCTATTCAGGAAAACTTGAGTCAGGATCCTATGTTTATAACGCAACAAAAGATATTAAGGAAAGAGTCGGCCGTTTATTATTAATGCATTCCAATCAAAGGGAGGAAATTAAAGAAGCATATGCCGGTGAAATTATTGCAGTGGTTGGGCTTAAAGACACAGGGACAGGAGACACTCTTTCTGATGAGGCACACCCAATAGTTTTGGAGAAGATTACTTTTCCTGAACCTGTCATATCTTTGGCGATTGAGCCAAAGACAAAATCGGATCAGGAAAAATTAGGTATGGCGCTCAAACGCCTTATGGATGAGGACCCAACTTTTCAGGTCAAAGCCAATCATGAGACTGGGCAAACCATCATTTCAGGGGTGGGAGAGCTTCAATTGGAAGTAAAAGTGCACACAATGAAAGAGGATTTTGGAGTGGAAGCAAATGTCGGAGCGCCACAAGTCGCCTATAAAGAAACCATCAAAAGGCAAGCTTCAGGAGAAGGAAAGTATATCCGCCAATCAGGAGGGCGAGGTCAGTACGGCCACTGTTTCCTTCGCGTTACTCCAAAACCAAGGGGTGAGGGATATGAGTTTAAAGACGAAATAAAAGGAGGAGCAATACCATCTGAGTTTATTATTTCCATAAGAAAAGGCATCGCGGAAACTATGGAAAACGGAATTTATCTGGGATACCCGATGGTGGATATGGATGTTGCCGTATACGACGGATCATTTCATGAAGTCGACTCATCAGATATTGCATTTAAAATTGCCGCATCAAAAGCGCTTCAGGTTGCCTGTAAAGCGGCAGACCTTACTCTTCTTGAGCCAATTATGAAAGTCGAGGTTACAACCCCATCTGAGTTTATGGGAGATGTGATAGGGGATCTTAGCGCAAAAAGAGCCCAAATAATTGGGACGCAGGAACATGGAAAAGCAACAATAATTTTAGCAATGGCTCCTCTTGCTGAGCTATCAGATTATGCAACAACCTTGCGGTCTATGACACAGGGACGTGCATCTTATTACATGGAGCCATCCCATTATGATGAGGTTCCAGTTAATATCCAGGAACAGATGAAAGCCGCCTCCACGTTTACAGGAAGAGTAGAGTAATTAATACCTAATTCTCAGCCTTACTTAAACCAAGGGAATCTTGCGTTTGGATTTGAAAACATCCAAGCAGCAGCAAGTGCAATCACAAAAGATCCAACAAGAAAACTAAGCGAATAATTGTCAAATGATAAAACACTTGTTAGACTTCTTCCAGAAAGGCTGAATATCCAAGCACCAATTAATAAAAGCACATATGCAATTCCGACATTTACAATTGCGCTTGAATTTTTTCCCAGAGGAGTCATATGTGTTTTACCCTGCATGCCTGCTACTAGATACGGAATAGAGCTTGTCAAAAACGCTCCGGCAAGAAAAGGAAGCACCAGATCCATTTTATTCACCTCCTTTCGAACATTTAAATAGTAGTCACAGAAAGACGATCTGTCAATAAAACAATAAACATCAAATAGAAACAAACATAACATGAAGAGTAGAGTAGAAATTAAGAGCTTGTTGGAAGCGGCTCAAGGTCTTCGGGTCCGCAGATATATCCTGCTACTGCGCTCGCAGCAGCAACCGCAGGTGATGAAAGATAAGTCTCTCCTTTTCCTGTTCGCCCTGGAAAATTTCTATTTGTTGCAAAAAGGCCGATTTCTCCTTCTTCTGTTGATCCCGGTCCCGCACTAATACATGCTCCGCAACCAATTGGAAGAAGTTCTGCCCCAGCTTCAACATGATCTTTTATAAGTCCTTCCTCTTCAGCTCTTTGCTGATTTTCCCATGAACTTGCTTGAACATAAAGCTTCATACCGTCAGCAATTTTTCTCCCTCTAAGCACTTTTGCCGAGTGACGCAAATCTTCAACCGTTCCGTGGGTGCATGATCCAATATAAACTTTATCAATTATTACTCTTTGTGCTTTTATTTCAGATAAAGGTTTTCCATTTTGCGTATCTCCGGGCGTTGCAACAGTTGGTTCAATACTTGACAGATCGATATCAAATGTATGTGAATACTGAGCTCCTTCATCACTTGAAACTAGTAGTTCCTGCACTTCTTCTTTACTTATGCCCCTTCGCTCTTTTAAGAATTTAATAATTTACTGATTAGGCTCAATCACACCAGTAAAACCCAGAAGTTCAATAGACATATTTGTTAATTTTATTTGCTCGTCAAATGGAATTTCGTCGAGCGCTTGTCCTCCAAATTCAAACACTCTTCCGCTCCCAACCCTGCCTTGTTTAAGCTGTGGCATTGCACCAAACTGTAACATAAAATCTTTCATGCTTACTCCATCAGGAAGTTTGCCTGTTAGGTTAATTCTAATCGTCTCAGGTACGGCCAAAACCATTTTGTCATAGGCAAGTGCCCCGGCTAAATCCAGAGCTCCTTTTCCGACTGCAAGAGTATTTAGTGCCCCAACCGTACAAGTATGTGAATCATTTCCAAGAACAAGCTGTCCGGGAAGAGCATGGTTTTCTACCATATCAGTGTGACAAATGGCAGGTGCTCCGCGCACAGGATCAATTTCATATACTGTTATTCCAAGAGGTTTTGCAAAACCTGCCTGTTCACGTCTCAGTGTTGCCATCCGCTCATCCTTCAGAAGTGCAGTATGGTCTTCATAAAAAAAAGCCTTATTCGGATCACGTACTTCAATCTCTTCACCAAACTCTTCTCTTAAAACCTTTACTGTTGCGTTGGTTTGAAGTTCATATCCATAATATATATTTGGAGTTGCAACGACCTCATCTCCTGGCTTAACTGTGCCAATTCCCATATTGCCTTCAGAATTTAAAGAATTTCTAGCAATTATTTTTTCGGCAATTGTCATCGGTCTTTGGGTCGTTGAAAGCTCAGGCACACTAACTCTTCCTTCCTCGATACCCTTTAAGTATCTAAGTAGATTTCCACTTCTCATTATTTCAGCTGATTGACTTGATAATAATGAAAAAAGTTCTTCTTCATGTACACTCTTTCCCTCAAGAAGTCTCTTAGCTTGTTCAGACTCAAAATCAACTAAGTGAATTCTTAAATTTACACAGTTTTCAGCAAAAATTCTCTCGCCCTGGGCAATTATTAATTTTATTCCGGCATCTTGAAGCGCTAGGGGAGCATGAATTCTTGAAGAACCTCTTGCAAACGATTTTCCTGCAACGAGCGTGTCAAATCCGCCTTCCATAATATCTCCCGGAGCAATAGTTCCTCCTGCCAAGCTTGTCAGTGCATATTTTCCCAAATGACCTTTTTCTTTTCCGGTCCAGGTTAGAATTGAATGATTTGGGCTGATAACGTCTGTTGAAATGTTATCTATGAGCTGATCTGGGGCAACAGCGGATAATTGTTCGCCGTCAATCTGCCTTCTTATTAGCTCTGGGTCTTTTGTCAGATATAAAATTCTTTGGGCGCGAACCAATTTTTCTTCGTTTGGTTGCGCTTCAATTTCACGTTCGCGCGGATTCATGGGCTATATTATACTTTAAATCTTGAATTATTCAACTAAGCCAACTAAATCTCACCGAAGAGAAGTGGATTAAATAAATATTCTTTGTTTAATTTCTACTTAAACCAAGGAAATCTTGCGTTTGGATTTGAAAACATCCAAGCAGCAGCAAGTGCTACTGCAAATGATCCCAAAAGAAAAGCTATAGAATAATTATCAAACGATAATACACTGGTTAAACTTCTATCTGCCAAGCTAAAAATAAAGGCGCCGACTAGTAAGTTAACATAACCCCAACCCACGTTTACAAGTGCACTTGAGTCTTTTGCTAAAGGAGTCATGTGTTTATTACCCATCATACCTGAAACCAAATGAGGTACTGAATTTGTAAGAAACGCGCCTGCAAGAAATGCATAAACTAATTCCATATTTACTCACCCCCTCTCAGCTTATAGATTTAACTTTATATTAGTTGAAAGAATCTAACGTGTCAATTGTATTAAGTTTGTGAAATGTTTATAATTTATTTGCTAAAATGGCAATTGCAGAAAAGGAAATAAGACCGGGTGTTGAATACAAGCAGAGAGAATCAATCTCCTTTCCTGAACTTGGAGTTGAAATTCCCGTTTATGATATAAGAAATCTTTTTGACCATATAACTATTGCACAGGAAATTGCAAAAGGAAGGCAAATGGCAATGTTTGGCGGAGTCTGGGGCGGATTCCAAGGCGTGAGAGGCAGGGAAGAAAGCGGAAACGGATATTTGAAATGGGCAAAGAAAGACCGTCCCAAAGAAGCAAAATACGCAGTTATGATTCCTCCCGCAAAATCTCATGAAATAATTGACTGGTCTTTGGTGCATGAAGACTTGAGATTTTTAGAAGACCCTGATTCATTTAAAAGCTTGTGGGGAACACACGGAGCTTACCTCCATGTTATAGCGCCTGTTAGAAGTGATGCGCAGTTTCCTGACGTTTTTGTAACAAGTCCAGATGAATACGCGAAAAGATATCCTGATCACCCTCGTATTTCATCATCAACAGCAGCATTTCTGTGGAGAGCAGATCCATACTATGAAAGATTTGCTGATCTTGTCGATAGATTTTCAAATTCAACTACACATATAGGTGTTACAAGTCTTAATAAACATGGGGAAAAGCCTCCTTATACGTTTGAAGAGTTTGTCGCTCACTTAAGAGATGGTAAGGCAGATCCGAGAGAGGTACATCTGGTAGTAAGAGACAGTATTTATGAGAAGTCGGAAGCTTTAGGATCTCATACCCAAATAAAACTGCCTCTAGTTGACGAGGAAGGTGTTGTTAAAATCTTAAGGGTGGGAACGCTTTCTCCTCAAGGGCTTGAGAGGAGTACTGGAATTACCACAAGGCAAATGCCGGATGCTAAAGATGTTAGAAAAGTCCCGGGAGTTGATATTGATACACATATAAGAGCAATGAATCAACAAATTCAGGAAAGATGGGAAAGTGAGCGCCAAGTGGTTTCAGGACAAATAATATGAGCGAGCGAGAAGTAATAATATATGACTGGAATCATGAAGGTTCGGAAAGATTAAGAAATTCAAATTTCAGACTTCTTGATACAACGTTAAGAGATGGTGTTCAGACTCCAGGCATTAGACAACCGAGTCTTGAAGAAAAACTGCGAATAATTGATTTTGATGCACAAGTTGGCATAGAGGCAATTGATATATGTCTTCCCGCGGATCGGAAAACAAGATATTTTCAAGAAGGCGTTGAATGTGCAAGATATATAAATGAAAAATACCCTGGAATTGATATAGTTGTTCTTACCCCAACAAGTGATTCTTATGTAGAATCAACACTCGAATTCGCAAAGATGGCTGGAATAAGATTATCCCCCATTCTATTTAGAGGTAGCAGTGATTTAAGACTCCTTGCAGAAGATTGGCGTGAAGAAGAAGTAATTGGTGATATGTTTAGATTTTCGAAGCAACTAACAGATGAAGGGCACAGTGTTATAGCAGCGACAGAAGATACTACAAGATCAAGACCCGAATTTTTAAGAGAAATTTTTCGAGCCGGAAAAGCCGGAGGTGCCAAAGAATTTTGCATAGCAGACACGGTGGGATATGCAGATCCAGTAGGAGTTTCCAACCTAGTGACATGGGTAAGGGAGGAAGTAGTTGAGGGTGACGGACTTCAGATACAATTCCATGGACATGATGATACAAGGAATGCAGTTTCAAACTCAATAAGCGCTTTGGTTGCAGGAGCCGATACCATTCACGTGACTTGGCTTGGAGTAGGAGAGCGCGCAGGAAACACCCCAATAGAAGGAGTATTAAGCGATCTTTATAGAAGAGGTATTAGTAGATATGATTTATCCCATATATTGAAGGGCTCTAATCACGTTGCAAGAGCATATGAAGTAACCATACCAAGAAACCTTCCACTTGTTGGTGATATTGTATTTAAATCAGAGTCTGGTATACATGTTGCTGCAATGCACAAAGCAAAAGTTAAAAATTTAGATGGAATTGGGGGAATTGTATACAGCGCTGTGGATCCAAGGTCGGTAGGAAGAGCGCATGAAGTTTTTATTGGCCCTCAGGGTGGTGCTCACAGTGTACAGTGGGTTTTAGAAGAGCTTGGTATTGAATATTCGGATAAACTTAGAGATGAGCTTCTTACACACGCTAGAGCGGCAAACAGAACCTTAACAAAAGAGGAAATAACAGGATTTATACGGGAAATGAGATACAAAGAGAATCATAATAATAACTAGGCCTCATCAGGCATTATAAAAATTAGTGTAGTACAATAAGTTTTGATGGACTACAATACAACTCCCCAGACAAAACAGACTATCCAAGCTCTGTGGCGGCTTGAAAAAATAATTCTTGAAAGTCTTGATTTCAACACAGTTGTTCAAAAGATTGTTGATAGTGTTCTTTTAGAGCTTGGTTATTTAAACCTTGGTTATAGAATTGTTGTTTTAGCACTGATTGATGAAAAGAGTCAAAAATTAAAAAGAATCTCAATTTCAAAAACTCCGGAAGCTGAAAAAGCCCTCAAAGTTACTCCAATTCCATTTCACGAAATTGATATTCCCCTATCAGCAACCAATAATATTTCCGTTAAAGCAGTACTAGAGAATAGGAACTATACAACTAATGACTGGAGACAAATGTTATGTCCTCCATATAGACCCGAGGAAGCAGTTGCGGTACAAAATGCAGTTGGAATTAAAAACAGCATGGTGTTTCCTGTTATTTCAAAAAATAAGGCAATCGGAATCATCATTTTCAGTATGATTAAGGAGGCTGATAAAGTAAGTGAGGACGAGATGGATCTTATTAAAGGATTTACAGACGTAGTTGGTCTTGCAGTACAAAACGCTACACTTTATTCAAGACTTGAGAAAACCTCAAAAGATCTTCAATTTGCTAACTTTAGACTAAAGCAGCTGGATAGACTTAAAGATGAATTTGTGTCTTTGGCATCGCATGAGCTGAGAACTCCTATGACAATAATTAAATCCTATCTCTGGCTGTTTTTAAGCAAGAAAAGAGACCAGTTAACAGACAAAGAGAAAATGTATATTGAGAGGGCTTATGAATCAACAGAGCGGCTTATAAATTTGGTAAATGATATGTTAAATGTTTCAAGAATTGAGTCGGGAAGGCTTAAGCTTGAGATTAAAAATATCCAAACTGATGTTTTACTTGCCCAACTAGTAAACGAGCTTGTGCCGCGGGCTAAACAATTAGGACTAAATCTTGCTTTTTCAAATCCGGGAAATGTGCCGCGTATTATGGCTGATCCTGAAAGAGTAGAGCAGGTTTTAATTAACCTTGTTGGAAATTCCATGAAATTTACTCCAACTGGCGGAACAATTGCAGTAAGACTTATTCCGGACAAAGATCACGTATTAATACAAGTCGCTGATAACGGAAAAGGAATGACGAATATGGAAATGCAGAGGCTTTTTCAGAAATTTTCAACAACCGGCGGGAATTATCTTCACAAGCAGGAGGCTCAGTCAACGGGACTTGGACTTTATTTATCAAAATCACTGATAGAGCTTATGAATGGTAAAATCTGGGCGGAGTCCTCAGGACCAAACAAAGGGTCAGTTTTTAGTTTTACTCTTCCTTTGGCAAATTCTTAATATCAATTTTTTGCTTGATTGCCAAGATATTCATGTATTTTATCAACAAGACTTTTAGGGGTAACCGTGCTTTTTATAATATATCCATCTCCTAATTTTTGCGCCTCATCCATCTCCTTATCTTTATCTAGATTTGTCAGAAAAACAACTTTATTATTGGGAGCAAGAGGCGGATTCGCCTTAAGTACACGCATAATTTCTATTCCGTCCATTCCCGGAAGAATAATGTCCAAAAGCACCAAGTCCCAGCCACCCTTTTTCATCTTCAACATTCCTTCATTTCCGTCCTTGGCAACTTCAACAATATAACCTTGATCTTCTAATATTTCTTTGTATAGATCACAAAGATAATTCTCATCCTCAACAACTAATATCTTCTTGGGATTCATACCTAAATCTTAACTCTGCAAGAGTAATAAGTCAATTTAGTGGTTCTTGGGAGTTTTCCGGTTTTTGAGGAAGATTGGGTTTTGTTTGACTCTGATTTTGAAGGGGTGTTTGGGGAGATTGAGTTGTTTGACCCGGTGCTGATAAATATGTCCTTATTTTCCCCATCAGAACATCAGGAGTAATCTGGCTTTTAATAATATATCCATCTCCTAAGGACAAAGCTTGGCCCATTTCCTTGTCTTTATCCAAATTTGTCAGGAATATTATTTTTTTATTAGGTTTTTCGGGAGGTTCATTTGTTTTAACGCGTCTAATAATCTCAATCCCGTCAATATTGGGCAAGATTACATCCATTAGAATTAGGTCCCAGCCGCCTTGTCTTACTTTCAAAAGTCCCTCATTTCCCTCCTGTGCAGTTTCAACATAGAAGCCCTCCTCAGATAGTATTTCATAATAAATATCTCTAAGATATTCTTCATCTTCAACTATTAATACTCGCGTCTCATTCATTCACAAATCGTACCAAACTAATTATTATAAATCAAATTGATTGAATTAATTCTTCTACGTCTCTTCGGGCTGTAGAGACTAAGTATTTTGAAGCTTTAAGTTGTGGGTCTATGCTTAATGCATCCAAATTAAGTCCTGCCGTAGCCCGTTCAAGAAGCGCGAGTTTTAAAAGCTTTCTCTCATATCCGTTTTTTGGAAGCATATTAATTTTTTCCAGCCATAACCGTCTTTGTTCATCAATTTGAGTAGGCATAATGTTTGGTAAATCAGAAAGTCCGTAAGAAAACCAGTGATATGCAAAAATTCCGTCACGAAATGGATTTCTGTATGACCAATAAAGATTTGATAATAAAACTATATCGCCCCCCACTTTATAAAGATCTGTTGCCGAGAAATGTCCGTGCATAAATTCAAGTTCAACATTTTGATAATTTTTAATCAAAACCTCAACAGCCTTATCTATTAGTTTTTGATCGTCTTCTTCTCTCAGCGAATGTTTTGGATAAAGCTTATAAGATGCTATCTTCCAATTTTCAAAACTTGTTTTTATCATTTCGCTTATTCCCTCGTCCGGCTTTTCAATCCAAGGGTCACTTAGACAATTCTTCCTATACTCATAATAGAGATTGTAAAATTCATCAACCTCTTTCTGATTTGTTGGAGAATTTATAACAGTTGTATTTCCAGTATCCTCCAAAACTAATGCTTCATATCTTTTTTTATCATCCCATTTAAGATATGTATATAGATATGGGGGGCGAATAATTTTGCTTTTGTTAGCTTTCTTAAAAGATTGGATCATATAAATTTCAGATATTTCAGGTTTCACTCCCTGGATTTTCATAATTGCATTTTTGTTTTTATATTTTCCCAAATAGTGAAAAGCTCCTATTTGTTTTGAAGTCCACCACGAAGAGCGGCTAAGAAGTTTTTGAGGCTTAAAACCTGTTCGAATTGCTGCGTCTTTTAAAACTTCTTGCTCTCGAAGATTCAGATCCGAACCTTTTAAAAAACTTTGGGAGATTTCATTTTGTCTTGGTTTTATTTTCATGAAACAATTTTATCACCAAGAATAGCTTTTCCTATTATACTTCTTTCCCCCAACACTTTTGGATTATTTTTGCTTCCCCAAAGTTCTCCGATATAGCGCTGGATAAGAACAGGTTTTAGCTCTTCCCAGAAAGTTTCCTGATCCTCCCTTGATAATAAGTTTTTAAAATCTATAAGAAATTGTTTTGCTAAATCCCTTCCGTTATGATCTATCCTTAGTCTTAGATAAAACCAGGCAGCATCATAGTAAAGAGGACCTTTATATCCTGCGTGTTCACCGTCAATTACTCCTATTTTTCCGTTAACATCAAAAAGCTGACGGGGCACAAAATCACCATGAGCAATGCCTGTCCGAAGATTATTTTTATTCTTATCAATAATATTCAAAAAGTTATCAAGATTGATTGGGACTTGAGACGCCCACTCCAATGTGGAATTTAAAAGCCTTTCACCAATAGATTTTTTATTGTTTGATTTTGATTTTGCAAATTCTGAGTTTTTATGTATTGGTAATTTTATAATTTCTGAAACTGCCTTTGCAATTTGTTCGATTTTTGGAGAAATCTTTGATAAATCATTTGAATTTCTATTAATCAGGCTGCCTCCTTCAAAAAATTGTTCGATAAAATAAAATAGCTTTCCGTAATTCCCTTTTGAATAGTTTGCAGGAACTATAAAATTCGGGTGTTCATATTCTGGAACACTACAGACAGCATCATTCCACTTATATTCATTTTGAGTGTATTTTGATGTTTTTTGGGTGGAGGCCAATTTAAAAACAGATGCTTTTCCTTGATATTTTCCAAATGCTAGAAGATGTCTCCATTCCTGAAAAATTTTATTTGGTTCAAAATCAATTGTTTTAAAAAAAAGTTTTATTTCTTCCTGATTTATTTCTTTTTTTCTTGGTTTTGGAAATCTTCTTTTGACCACAAATGGATTATATCATCTGCTATAATGCTTTCTATGGCAAAAAGGAAAATTGCGCCTTTTGGATACTATTTTAAATATTTGGATGATATAGATAAAGGAGCAAGGGATTCAAAAGAATTCGGTTCGATCCTCATTTTATCGCTTGTTGAGGAGGTTGGGGAGATGTCAAGAGCCTACCTTGCAGAGCATGGCAGAAAGCCAAGCAATCTTGCGGCGCAGGCTGATGAAACATACAAGCAGGAGCTGGGAGACATATTATTATCCATCATGAGGCTTGCAAGAATTAAACACATAAACCTTCATGATTCAATTATGTATTCTTTAAGGAAAATTGAAAGAAGAAAACTAAATCCAAAAAAATAATATGAGGCAAGAGATCGAGTTTGGGATTTGGATTGCAAAAACAGTTATTCGTAGTAATCTTCCACAAGTGATTCGTGAAGAAACACCTGCGGAAGTAGCAAAAAGAGTGTTGGGGAACCGCGATAATTTAAAAAAAATCGAACAAGTTTCAAAAGGAACTACAACATTTGATCCATACAACCTTCCTTCTAGTCATGAACTAAGTCCAAGAAGGTTTTTAAAGCTATCAGTACAGATTCCAATTCCTAGGATTAGGTTTCATAGAAAAGATTCTATACGACCATCAGAATCAAAAACGAAAGGGAAAGTATTATTTGTTGGTGATATGTTTAGATAGGATAGTAAAAACTTAAAAATTATTTTAGATTGAAATCCAATTCAATATTTCCATCGGCAACATGAACCCTATCCGATTTCCAAGCCTCACTTAAAGCATTAAGGAATTTTTTAATGTTCATATTAAAATCAAGTATTTCATAATCTGGAAGTCGTCCTTTTGGCAATTTAACTTCTGGTCCGCGAGTTTTATTGCGTTTTACTCTGACACTTTTGCCCCTGTTTACAATTGTAAGATCTAATAAAACACCAGATTCCAGCTCCAGCCCCTTTATTCGGATAACAGTAGGTCTTTTAGGATTAATAATTATTTCCCCTGTCCCCTTTTTTATTGATATTTTTGCGGCTGTTCCAATAAACTCATCTACAAACTGACGCGGACTGATAATAAGCTCTTTCTTACTATATTCTTCAGTTTCACCCGATAAAACACTTTTAAAATCTTCAATAAAATTCTCAGATTCTTTTAAATCAACCTCTTTCACTTTTATAACTTCCGGCTCTGCGGCTTCAGGTTCCGGGGTTTCGTCACCAGCTCCAACTGGTGCGCCGGTTGGCTCAGTCCCTTCTGGTTCTGCGCCTGTTTCGGAATTTAGCTTTAGAACAACAGCAGTTATATCATCCGATTTTGATCTATCATTTCTATGAACATAATCCTCTCCTCTATGTCTTGCTAGCAATGCCAGATTATATGCTCCTTCCTCAGCATTTGGATTCGATGCAAAGATAGATGCCATTTCATCTGTTGTTAAGTTGTCATGGACACCATCTGATGTAATCAAAATATACTTTAAGTCTGGACTTACCACTCTTGTAAGTATTGTTGGTTCCTCGGGTCCACGCGCTTCAAGAGCAGCAGCCATTACGTGTCTATCATAGAAATAAGGTTTAGTTATATCATCAAAAGAATTCTCGTCTGTAAAAGTATCAAGCTGGGTGTTTATTTTTGTTGCTTCTTCGGCTGTTATTTTGTTTTGCGCACGATCACGATTAACAAGTGAGTAATCTACTGAGATCTGACGAAAATTATTGTTGTTATCTACTGTATATGTTCGTGAGTCTCCCATCTGTAGAATAGTCAGATTGAGCTGTCCACCTTGTTCATGCAAAACAGCAACGCTTGCAGTTGTTCCCATGCCTCTTTTTGTAGCATCTTCTGTCTCTTTTTTTGTAATTTCCTGCTTGGCATTTTTGTAACCCACTTTTAACGCTTGTTCTACCTCCTCTGTTGTAGGATTACTTGGTAATAGCTGTAGTGCGCTTGCTATAGAATCTCTTGCTATTTGACTTGCCTCATCGCCATTCCCAGGACCCCCCATTCCGTCATATACCGCAATAGCTTTTTGATCAACGCTCAGATAATACGAATCCTCGCCTTTAGCCTGAATATTGCTTGCTCCTGCTTCCAAAATAATTTTTTTACCACCAACCTCAATTTCAATGGGTTTAAGTAATTCTTCTTCGATCAATGTAAAATTACCTTTTCTGACTTCTGTTGTGAATTCATTTTCGGTAAGTTCTTTGAAATCCTCATCGCTTTTTAGAACGACTTGATTCACAGAACTTCCAGATCCATATCTTTCCTGGTGATTATAAAGATTAACAATTGTATATTCTTTTCCCGTTCCCTCATCAATCACTCTCATTCCATACTTTAAGGCTGGTGGAGTATACGGTTCTGGTTCAGGCGGTTGTGCAGCTTTTATTTTTGCTTTTTCCTCAGGAGAAAGCTGATCATAACCAGCTTTTAATTTACTTAATAATTCTACTTCATCCGGCAATGGATCATTAATTCTTTTAAATTTAACTTTTCTATCTTGCTCACTAATTCCGAATAGTAATTCAAAAGTTGCTAATTCTCCAGTATTTTCAATGCTTTTTTCCAGTTCCATAATCTTGGTAACTACTTCTGCAGAGTCACTGCCAAATAATTTTTTTGCTAACCACTTAACATCTTCTTCACTTACGTTTGGAATCTTTAAAGCTTCTATTACAAATTCTGTTACATCCGAAGTTCCATTGCAGTATATATCGTATAATGTGGTTCTAATTTCTTCTGGGGAGTGTCCCGACTCTTTTCCTGTGTAATGCTTTATCAAATCTTTTCGACTTTGAATTTGTGTTAAGTTAATAGAACTTCTTACTTGTGCACTCCATTCATCCATTGCATATTCAAATCCATGTGCTTGTATTACACTATCCCATGCTGCTTTTCTCTCCATCTTAGATAAACCCCATACTGCATTGTTGTACCTCTGAGGTTCAGATATAAATTTTTCTGTAGGTGGTTTTAGAGTAAAAGGAATGTCTCTGTTTTTAGGATCGAGAACAACCTCTATTGTATCAAGATGATCATCTGTTGCAGCAATATAAAGTCTGCCGTGTACTGCACGGAAATTTGGATTTAAAATCGTTTCAGGGTTTGGCTGTCCTGCATCTGGTTTTGGTTGTTGTTCTGTCCCCGACATAATTAAGCCCTATAGTATAGCATATCTAGGCTTATAATTAAATACTACTTGATTAATTTTGTTTATTCAATAAAATAACCCTTGACCCGTTCGATCCATTCGATTGAACTCAGGATCTTCGACTTTGCTCAGGGTCGCGAGTCAAAATCTGAAGTTGACTCTTGATTTTTTGGGAATTTTGATGTATATTCT
>Ga0155812_127_pt1 | contig 18457 bp, 17 predicted proteins | sample RifCSPlowO2_01_FD_107466 | JGI IMG/M metagenome (GOLD analysis project Ga0155812, IMG submission 107466) | Candidatus Levybacteria bacterium RIFCSPLOWO2_01_FULL_39_10 | reverse complement strand
AAGCTTTCCGTCTTTTTTACTTCTCAAAACGTAAACGTAATACATATTTTTCAAACCAAACAGGTGCGGGACTGCGCACTTCAAAGTTCACACTTTGTTTCTGTTTCTGCATCGCATGTATCTATCCCTGAATCCCCGATTGCATTATCCAAGTCTATCCCGCCAGTTAAGTTGTCATTTCCTGATCCACCGTGAAGAGTATCGTTACCGCTGTCTCCAAATAGGAGGTCATCGCCAGATCCCCCAAACAGCTCATCATTTCCGTTTTCTCCGTGCACAGTGTCATTTCCTGACCCTCCAATCAGATGATCATTTCCTTCTCCACCAAACACCTGGTCATCCTGAGATCCTGCATCAATTTTGTCGTTTCCCGCTCTTCCAAAAATAATATCTGTGCCGGCACTTGGACTGTTCTGATCATTTCCTTCTCCCAAATCTATAACGTCATTACCTGTCTGTCCGTCAACTTTATCGTTTCCTCCGTTTGTTACTATGCAGTCGTGACCGCCGCCGGCATCAACTTTGTCATTGCCTTCAAAAGTTATGATCAGCTCGCTTTTTGATGTTCCCTGAATTTTGTCATTTCCTGAAGTTCCGAAAATTGTGGGGCCGGTAAACGTTATCAATTCGCACTCAGCAGGAAGCTCAACCACTATTCCTATTGTTATATCAAAAACAACTTCAGTTGCCTGAAATTCGTTTCCCGCGCTTTCAGGAAATATAACTTTGAAAGTATAATCAGTTGAATCACCATTATTAACGTTTGATAAAACAATCCCGTTTGGAGAAGTGCTATCATCAAAAAAGTCCTGAAGTGTTTTTGCGCCGGCTGTCCCGCCGTATAAATCTGTTACCCCCTCAGTTATTACAAAATCCAACTCTCCTGAAAGAGTTCCAGTCTCACTTGTCTTTAATCCTTTGACTCCGACTGTATGAGGACTAAGTCCATTATTTATCACTTCTACATTTCTGTCTTCTGAATCTCCCGGGAGAAAATTGTTAACAGTAAAAATAGGGTCGCCCTCAGGCACCACAAAATCCCAAACAACATCCAAATCCCCAACAGCATAGGCTGTTTCTTTATCAAAAAGCCCAAATCCATTGCTCTGTATTACCAAAGCTATCATCAAAACCAAAGCTAATAATTTAAAAATTCTTTTTTTCATATCATTCTTCAACATCACAACTTGTTATTTCAAGTCTCACATAATCCCAAAGAGTTCCGTCTCCTTCAGGATGCAAAAACGTAAAAGTGTGATTTCCAGAGCTAATTTCTATATCTTCGATTGGATCTTCAAATCTTTGCATATTCTCCCACCATCCTGGAGCATCTACGCCGACTCTTGTTGGGGTTGAACCGATTGAAACATTATCTAACTTTATATCTTTATGTTCTGTGCCTGATTTACCAGGACTCCATGAAATTGTTAACTTTGTTACTGCTGTGTGTGGCATAGCAAAGTTAACATCAAAATCTGTAGCGTAATTTTGATTAAAGTTTGAATTCCATGGAAATTCTGTGTTTGTATTCGTATTTATAACAAAAGGGTCAGCAAATGCAGGAAAATTTCCAAAAACACCTGGCCAATTTAACTCATCAACAGGATTATCTAATTGAGATGCTTCTGTGTCGCCGATTTGAAAAACTTGGCCTTCGGTACAAAATGATTCTGCCGCTTGAAATATGTTTCCTGTAGATACCTCTGAATCGCTGAAAAAGGCAAAAGTTGATGGTATTAATAGACTGAAAGCTAGGATTGGAACAATCAATTTTAGACTTATTAAACTTTTTCTATAAGGTCTTCTTAGGTCATGATTTACAAAACCGAAATTAGTGTGCAATCTTCGGCGTTTTCTTATTTCTTTAAATATAGACCATGCCTCAATCAGTATTACAAAAAGTGCAGGAAAGATGATTAGGGCAGGGAAGCCTATATCAGACTTGGCAAAGCCCAAAACTTTTCCAACATACGGGACAACTATATATGTTTTTCCCAAAACATTTTCTTGTTTTACAAGTACTGCATCTGGCGCATTATTTGCATCTCCCTGAGTCCTGTAAAGGACAGCGTCTTCTTCCATTACAGCTTCAACAATTCTGTGAGTGGTAATAGTCTCTCTGTTTTTCTCAGACCTGAATGCTATAACATCTCCTTTGCTGTACGAATCATTTAGAGTTTTTCTGACAACCGCCACAGATCCAACATCTATAGTAGGTATCATTGATCCGCTTCGGACAATCAGTGCCTGATTGTCAAAAAAAGGAAGCGCAATGTAGGTTACTGCAATAGCAATAAATACAAGCACTCCTGCAATAACTATATTTAGCAATTTAAATACACTCTTCATAAAATTTTAAGATATTTACTGATCTCTAATTCTCCCACTCAGCCCCGGGCGGGGGAACTCTCCAAGCCAGAGGCTCTTCCGAGCCGGTGGCATTTCCACCCGCCCATTAAAAACTATTAATCTTGTGCTAGATCCTGACAGTTGAAATTAAGATTGTTTCTATACTGAACAGCATGGAAAGTAATATCAGCTGTAACAGAATCCGTTTGAGCTTCATTTCCCAAAGTGCTTCCATCACAGTTAAGATTAACGTTAGCGCCCATATTTCCGCTACCTACGCTTTGCGTTAGATCACCAGCGCACCAAGCCAATCCTATATAATTAGTTGTACTTTCTGTGAATGGAATACCACCTGTTGTTGAATCAGCCAAGGAGTAAATTACTCCGTTTAATACATCACTAGCTGGACCGACTAAGTTTGAGAATAATTCTTGTTCATTTTCCTGCCAGATATTATCTCCACCATCTGCCCATGCAAAGAAATTTAAACCTTCGGCAAGCTCACCGCTTGTAACTCCATCAGCATCACTCCTAGAATCAATTTCTAATTGAAGAAATGCATTCTCAGCATCAACCATATTATCTATCTCAGCGCAAACCCAAGCGTCATTGTCTACTACATGAAGACTGATTGTGTTTTCTCCATAGTCTCCTGGCTTTATGTCATTAAAGTTAAAAAACTTTTCACTTGTTAAGTCTTTTTCATCCCATGTGCCACTGAGAACGTTTACTCCTAGGTATGAGGCAGTACTGTCAACTTTTAAATCTACGCTTCCTGCAACAAATGTATTATCTTCTGAGGTTTCTGAATCGCTGAAAAAGGCGAATGTTGCGCCGACTATCAGAGCAGCAGCTGCCAGAATTGTTGCTCCTGAAAGTAAAACTTTTGTGTTTATTAAATTTGTCATTTATATCACCTCCTCCCTATGAAGTAGCTCTTATGGAACACTTCATGGGACCACGTTGGATGATCCCTTATGGGCTATCCAACTGTGGCCAATTTATTTTGTATTTTCATATAGTTTTTTATTCTATTTTTCACGTATCTTTTACCCCAGCTTGTTTTTAAATAAATTTCTCTATGCAATGCGTCAGTTTTGTTTTTACAACCTTCAAAATAAACTATCTCAAAAGGACCTCTTCCCTTTGTTGACAAAACTTCACCTGTATTGTGTTTTTTCAGTCTTTTTTCAGGATTTTCTGTAAAACCTGTATAAAGCTTTCCGTCTTTTTTACTTCTCAAAACGTAAACGTAATACATTTTCTACCTATAAAACCTAACTAGGTGCGGAATTTTACCTGAATAAATCACTTGCATTAATTGTTGAAGTTGCAAAGCCGATATAAGCGCCAAGTGCAATTGTTAAGGCAAATGATATTTTCAAAGTTATGCTATTCATATTTATTTCTTTTGATATAAATAAATAGTTACTGAAGGGACAGGTCTTCAATAACTATTTAATTATTTAATTTCAACCATCCGCCATATCTTCCTGTTCGGCTTTCCCGCCTGCCAATGCCTGGCACTGGCGGGCAGGTCAGTTTTATCCAAACACGCCTCACAGAGCGATTCTTTGGCGGATAAACAAAAAAAAGCCCGTATATTTCTATACTAGGCTTAAATTAAGTTTACTAAATTTTCGGACAGTCATATTATTCCTCCGTTTGCGGTCAGAATTTGTTCAATTTATCAAGTATTAATGGGATAAATTGACGAGTTAATTTATCAAAATCTTATGTCGTGAAAAATGCTGTGTCAATCGGTACAAAATATGTCAAAAAAATTCAAAACCTATAAAACCCGTTAGATGCACGCTATCTAATGGGTTAAATTTCAAAAAAACATAATTTTTTTATTGATTTGTCAAGATTTTTTTACTAATATGTGATAAGTGTTTTTTCTTTTTGGAACTCTTCCGATAATTTCTGCCATTTTAGGATTTTTAATTTTCTCAAATTCAAATCCTGAAATCATTGCAGGGGAGAGCATAGGGGTAATCGAAAACACATCCTTCGAGATTAAAATCTCTCCGGACCGGAGGCCAACTTCTACACCCGCTCCAACGTTTACCCCAACTCCAACTACTATTCCAACAAACACTCCGATCTCAACTCCTTCCACCAATTCCAATTCTTCGGATCTTCTCGTCCAAGTCAACAACTTTAGAACTGGGAAAGGGCTTTCGCCGCTTACTGCAAATGATGAAACGTGTTTTTTTGCAAAACTTAGGGCTAACGAGATAAGTTCGAACTTTAATCATGACGGTTTTCGATCTCGAATTGATTCAAACACTCTTCCGTATTCTTCATGGAGTGAAGTTGCCGAAAATATTGCAATGAATTCTGACTCAAATGCAGTTGTTCCGGGCTGGATTGACTCACCGGGGCATAATGAAAATTTAAGCAAAAGCGTGCCGTATGGGTGTGTTGCAAACTCTGGCAGTTACTATGTTTTTGAAGCCTGGGCACCTTGATTAGGGGATAGCGCGTAGGGAGTAGCGTTTAGATAACGTAACAAATTATACCCTACAACCTACACCCTAGACGCTAAAGAATTTTTCCATTATAATATTTATTCGATAAATTTCACTTATGGACCCCGAAGAGTGCTTACTTGTTCCCGAGGTTTACATCCTCGCGTCGCAAGAGCGCATCAACGGGGCAAGTAAAATAATATGGATAAGATAATTATAAAGGGTGCGAGAGAACATAATTTGAAGAATATTGATCTTGAGATTCCAAAAAACAAACTGGTTGTTTTTACCGGCCTTTCTGGATCGGGAAAATCATCTTTGGCATTTGACACAATTTATGCAGAAGGACAGCGCCGCTACGTTGAGTCCCTTTCCTCTTACGCCAGACAATTTCTTGGAGTTATGAAAAAGCCGGATGTTGATCTTATTGAGGGACTCTCGCCAGCTATATCAATTGACCAGAAATCAGCATCAAAAAATCCACGGTCCACTGTCGGCACAGTTACTGAAATTTATGATTATCTTCGTTTGCTATATGCTCGAATCGGCCACCCGCATTGTCCCAACTGCGGACGGGAAATTACCTCAATTGACCCAACATCAATAACTGAGATTATTACAAATTACTTTGAGCGAGAAGGAGTACAGCGTCTTAAAACTCTTATACTTTCGCCAATTGTCAAAGACAGAAAGGGAGAGTATAGAGATATATTTGAGGATCTTCGCAAACGTGGATATAAACAGGCTAGAGTTGACGGAAAAATATATAACCTGAATGATGATCTGGTTCTCATAAAAACAAACAAGCATTCAATTGACGTTGTGATTGACAAATTGATTTTGGATAAAAAAACAGATCGAGCGCGGGTGTCAACAGACGTTGAGCAAGGGCTTAAATTCGGTAATGGTGAAATAATTCTTTCACTAGTTAAGGACAAGGCGTTTGAAATCCCGGAAATTCCGAAAAATTTGGAAGATCATCTTTTTTCAACCAAATTTGCGTGCAGTTACTGCGGAATCTCAATTCCTGAAGTAGAGCCCCGTATATTTTCGTTTAATACTCCCCACGGAGCGTGTCCCGGGTGTAACGGACTTGGAAATATTTTAACAGTTGACGGAAATCTCGTATTTAACGATAACTTATCAATTCTTGAAGGAGGGATCTTGCCATTTTCAAATCTTCTCTCCCACGATACCTGGTTTTCAAGAACATTTAAAACAGTTTGCGAGGAAAATGGAATATCTTTAACTGACAGGCTGTCTGAGATTCCAAAAGATAAAAAAGAACTTTTGCTTAAAGGAACCGGCACCAAGGAATATTTTGTTGATGGGCAGAACCGCTGGGGAGCGGACACAACAATTCTTGAAACTTTTCCGGGGGTTCTTAAAGAACTTAGACAGAGGTATCAAAATACCGAATCGCAGTTTTTCAAATCCCAGATTGAGAAATTTATGAGATATGAAGTTTGTCCCTTGTGTCTTGGCTCCCGTCTTAAAAAAGAAGCGCTTCTTGTAACTGTAACTGACAAATCAATTGTTGATGTGTCAGATATGTCAATTGACCGGTCTTTAGAGTTTATGGAAAATCTCCCGTCAAATGTTTCAAAACGCGAACAGGAAATAGGCCGTCTTGTTATAAAAGAAATAAAAGAACGGCTTACATTTCTTAAAAATGTCGGACTTGATTATCTAACACTTTCGCGCGGTGCAGACACTTTAGCAGGAGGAGAAGCGCAAAGAATACGGCTTGCATCCCAGATCGGATCAGGCCTCACTGGAGTTTTATATGTTTTGGATGAGCCGTCAATCGGGCTTCACCAAAAAGACAACAAAAAGCTTATTGAAACTTTAATTAGGCTTAAAAATCTTGGAAATACAGTTCTTGTTGTTGAGCACGATCAGGAAACAATGGAATCCGCCGACTGGATTGTTGATTTTGGGCCCGGAGCAGGAGATGGAGGAGGGGAAATAATATTTCAAGGCGACGCCTTAAAAATAAAAAAAGACCCAAAATCTTTAACAGGAAAATATTTATCCGGAGAGAAAACAATAAAAATTGAGCCTGCGAAGATAAACGACATTACCGAAAAACTTATAATACGCGGAGCAAAACACCACAATTTGAAAAATATAGATGTTGAGTTTCCGCTGGGTAAACTTATTGTTATAACAGGGGTGTCCGGTTCTGGAAAATCCACGCTCATCAATGACATTTTGTTCCATGGCCTCAGGCAGATTGAAAACCCGTATCACAGAGAAAAACCTGGTGAACACACAGAAATTCAGGGTTTTGAACATGTAAAACATGTCTTTCTTATTGACCAGTCGCCGATTGGAAGAACTCCGCGCTCTAATCCTGTCACATACACCGGCGCATTTAACTACATCAGAGATATATTTTCAAAAACAAGAGAAGCAAGAGTAAAAGGATATGGCCCGGGAAGGTTTTCATTTAATGTCAAAGGAGGAAGATGCGAAGCGTGCGAAGGAGAAGGTCAGATTAAAATTGAAATGCAGTTTCTTCCTGACATTTACATAACGTGTGAGGTCTGCTCGGGAAAACAATATAACAAAGAAGTACTGGATATTACATTTAACGGAAAAAACATTTCTGAGGTTCTTAATATGAGTATTGCTGAGGCGACAAATTTTTTTAATTTTATTCCGGCACTTTCCAATAGGTTACAAACTTTAAACGACGTTGGACTCTCATATATGAAACTCGGACAACCTGCTCCAACCTTGTCAGGTGGAGAGGCACAGCGCGTAAAATTGGCATCCGAGCTTTCAAAAAGAGGTTCACGCTCCTTATATCTTTTGGACGAACCGACATCAGGCCTTCATTTTGCCGATCTTGAAAAACTTCTCCACGTTCTTCGCCGACTCGTGGACATTGGAAATACTGTAATTGTGATTGAGCATAACCTTGATATTATTAAGAATGCTGATTATATAATAGACTTAGGACCTGACGGCGGAGAGCGTGGCGGAAATCTGGTTGCGAAAGGTTCGCCTCAGGAGATTGCCAAAAACGCCAACTCTTACACCGGACAGTTTCTTAAGAAAGTTGTACCCCGTTAGATAAATGTCTAAATGGATAAAATATTATATACTTATCTAACGGGGTAAAAATGAAAAAACTGTCCGCACTTATCTTTTTCTTCGCAATATTTTTGTTTATTGCCAAGGGAACTTTTGCACAAAACACTAATTTTTCAACCACTTACAAAGTCAATTATCAGGTATCCGCCGATGAATCAACCAAGGTGATTTTGGAAATTGAGCTCAAAAATAAAACCTCAAATTATTTTGCATCCTCTTATGAAATCCTCACTGGTTTTGAAAATATAAGAAGTATAAATGCGCAAGATACAAAAGGCCCGCTTTCTTATGAAGTAAGTAAAGAAAACGGATCATCCCTTATTAAGTTCGATTTTAATGAAAATGCGGTGGGACTTGGCAATTCGCAGAAATTCCGCATTGAGTTTGTAACGGACGGGATAGCAGATCATCTCGGAAACATATGGGAAGTCAATATTCCGGGAGTATCAGATCAGGCGTCATATGATGTATTTGAGGCAATTGTAACGGTTCCTCAGGAATTTGGAGAACCGTCATTTATTAAGCCGGCAACAAACGCGAAGGTATCAGGAAATACTCTAAGATTTACAAAATCAGATCTTGGTAATTCAGGTATTTCAATTTCATATGGTGACGGACAGATTTATGATTTTGATCTTTTGTATCATTTGGAAAATCTCCATATTTTTCCGATCACGCGTGAGATTGCTCTTCCTTCAAATAATAATTATCAAGAGGTGCGTATTAATCAAATCATTCCAAGGCCTATTGATGTAAAAATTGATGAGGACGGGAATTGGATTGCAAAATACAGGCTTGGTCCTTCTGAAGAATATGATGTAAGAGTACAAGGGAGTGCTAAAGTTTCACACATACCCAAGAAGGAAGTCATATCGGATCAACAAAGAAATAAATATTTAAAAACGGATGAATACTGGGAGACGCAAAATCCTGAAATAGTAAAACTTGCAAAAAAACTCAAAACACCTGAGAATATCTACAATTTTTTGGTAGATAATTTAACTTATGACGAGAAAAGGGTAGGGGAAACCCAAATTAGAGCAGGAGCTGCAAATGCTCTCAGAGACCCTAAGAGTGCGGTCTGTCTTGAGTTTACAGATCTATTCGTTGCGCTCGCCCGTGCAGCCGGAATTCCCAGCCGCGCTGTTGAGGGATATGCAAATACCACAAACATTGCTCAAAGACCCCTTTCCGCATATAAAGATGTGCTGCATGCGTGGCCGCAGTTTTATGATTTTGAGAAGCAATCATGGATAATGGTTGACCCTACTTGGGGGAACACAACAGGAGGAATAGATTATTTCAATGTGCTTGATTTTGACCACTTTGCATTTGTTGTAAAAGGCGTTGATAGCGATTATCCCATTCCTGCCGGAGGGTATAAGTCAGAGGAAAATATAAACGATCAGGATGTAAATGTTTCAGTAGGCACTGTATTTGAGAAGAAAAATCCAAAGCTCTCAGCGTACTTTGATTTTCAGGAAAAATATATCGCGGGCATCCCGATTGGCGGAACCTTGATTGTTGTAAACGACTCCGAGGTTTTGTCTCCAAACCAGAGTATTGGGATAACATCTGATAGTCTCACTCCTCAAACGCAGGACCTTTTTTTGGATAAAATTCCGCCCTTTGGTAAAAAAGAGGTTCAGATTAAATTTGCGCCTCAATCTTTTTTGACAAATAGATCGGATACAATTAAAATCACAATCGGAAATGAAACAATCGACCGAGAAATTGTTATAATTCCTTTCTATAAAAGCAATTATTTTTATATTTTCTTAGGAGTGATATTAATTGGAAGTACAGCGGGAGCATTATTCATCTTTGCCCGAAGGACCGGGCGTTTACATCTTCCTAGAAGGCGGTAGAGAAGTTATTTATGTTGGAAAAGCTGTAAATCTTCGTAAACGTGTCTCCTCATATTTCACGAAAAAAGAACAAGACCCCAAAACAAAAATTCTTGTGTCACTTGTAAGTTTTATAAAAACGATAACTGTTGAGTCGGAACTTGAATCTTTAATTCTTGAAGCAAATCTTATTAAAAAATATGCTCCAAAATACAATATGCGCCTCACCGACGGTAAAAGTTACATAAGAATAAAAATAACCGTTAAAGATAAAAATCCAAAAGTACTTTTAGCAAGAGCTGAGGATGACGGAAAATCTCTCTATTTCAGCCCATACCCAACATCCTCGGACGTAAAGCTTGTTTTAAAGCTAATACGCAAAATATTTCCTTACCAGTCGGTTCTCAATCATCCCAAAAGATATTGTTTGTATTATCACCTTGGACTTTGCCCGTGTCCGCCAATGTTTAAGACTGATTTGGAAAGCAAATCATACCGAAAAGATATAAAAAGAATAACTAAATTTTTAGAGGGAAAGAGCAAGGCTTTAATAAGAGACCTTGAAAAAGAAAGGGATATTGAAAGCAAGCGGGAAAACTTTGAGAAAGCACAAAAGCTTCAGAAAAAAATTACGGCCATAAACTCCGTTACCCAGAATTATTACAGCCCATATGAGTATGAAATGAACCCTGATTTGGTTAAGCTGATACGGAAAAATCAGCTTATTATGCTTAAAAGTGTTCTTAATAACAGTGGTGTGGGTGTTTATGATCTTGCTCGTATTGAATGTTTTGACATTTCAAACATTTCAGGTAAATACGCAACAGGGTCTATGGTTGTATTTAAAAACGGAGAAAAAGATAAGCCGTCTTATAGGAGGTTTAAAATTAAAAATCCTCCAAAGACAGTTCCCAATGATTTTGCCATGATGCAGGAGGTAATACGAAGAAGGTTGAATCATCCTGAATGGCAAACGCCTGATCTTATAATTGTAGACGGAGGAAAAGGACAGGTCTCGTCCTCCCTTAAAGTTTTGAATGAAGCAAACGTTCAAATTCCGCTTGTGGGAATTGCAAAAAGAGAAGAGATAATCATAGCCTCTGATTTGAAAGAAATTAAAATTGACAAAAATTCGCCTGCGCTTCTTCTCGTTCGTCGAATTCGGGACGAGGCACACAGATTTGCAATAACATATCACAGGAAACTTCGCTCAAAATATTTGCTGAATTAAATAATCACTATCCTTAATGGTGAGCTCTTAGAACAGATAATAAAGCGGGTGCTACGATCTTGGAGGATACTTTTGCATGAACGCTTCAGTCGATGAATAAATAAACCCAATTTTGGGTTCGGCATTTGGATCTACATGCCTATGGAAGATATCAGCAACTCTCGTTGACCATTCCTGGGGAATATTAATTCTCACTGCTTTAAATCCATGTCTTTTTTCAGCTATTGAAACCAAGGGTTCGTATGTACAACCGGTGACAAACCTAGGCTTTAAACCATGGAGCCGGATATAATCTGAGGTCATTTGCATTGATTGTGTTAAGTCAGAAAGTAATTGTCTAGGAGAATCTGGCTGTTCACCTCTGGGGGGAATGTGTAGCTGGAGTAAACTGTCTCCTTTTCGAATCCTAACACTTCCAAGTTCATAATCTTGAGACGAAACTGTATCGTGGATTAAAAGTATTCCTATTTTTTTAAGCGCTCGATAAGTGGAGATGTCTTTTGGATCTGCCGTAGCAATATATTGAGCCATAGCTCTAGCTCTATCTTTTGCATACATCATTTCCAAAATTTTTCTTGCAAATTCACGTTGCGATTCAGTTTCTGCAACGGCATACGCTCTCTCGACTTCTTCGGTTAAAGTTCTTGGACGCTCACTGGAAAAACCGCGTTCAAATGATGGAAAACTTGGTCCTCTCTCTGACATAGTGGGGAATTATACAACGGTAAATAATAAAAGTCAAACTATAGGTTACAAATAATCTTCAGGCTTATTTTCTGCTGATTGTAAAAGTATAGGGGAAATATAGAAATATAGCCGGCATATCGTCAAGCAAATACTTTTGAAAATCAGCATAAATTTTCTGTCTCTCTTCAAGATCAATTACTTGCCTTCCATCCTCCAAAAGCTTATCAATCCTTAAATTTTTGTACTTTGTAATGTTAGTGTCATGACTTGAGTGCCAAAGTGTATACTGGTCAGGATCTGAAAGAACAGGAAATTCTCCCAAAAATGCCTGATAATAAGTCGGGACTCCCGCAACTACCTCTATTTTTGTATTAATTCCTAAAGCCTTCCAGTCGTTTGCGACTTTCCTGGCTATTGTCTCGTATTGTGGAAGAGTTTTTAATTCAATTGTGAGCTTGCTACCTTCGGATGCGGGCGAGTCTTCAAGCAAAAGTTTTGAGTATTCAACGTCTTTTTTGTATTTTCCAGGACTTGTATTTGCCCAAAAAGCTTCTTTGTATGCCGTGTTCGTTCTTTGTCCCTCCGAGTACTTTTCAGGAAGAACGTATGCAAGCGCTTTTCGAAGTTTTTTGTCAGACAAAAGTCCGTCCTGATTGTTGAGAAAAATCGTGACTATTTTTTCATCATTTATATTCTTTTTTGTATCACTGTTTTTAAAATTTGAAAAACTGTACTTTTTGGCGTAGTTAAGATCACTAATGTCAATAATTTCATCAACCTCACCTAAAACATACGCGCTCTTAACAGCTGCTTGTGTATCATAAAAGTCGTATTTAATATTTTTATTATCAACAAGGGAAGTGAGAGTTATATAATCAACAAATCCCGCATTTTCTTCTATATCTATTATTTCATAATTTGAAACACCAATATTTCCTTTTTTAAATATCTTGTTGTTAGCAAGAGTAACTAAAAACGGGGAATATTTGTCTTTAAGTCTAAAAACAATTACTTCATCTTTCGGTTTTTCAACTTCTACGTCGGCAAAGTTATAGTTTATATTTTCTGAAGTTAGTTTCTCTCCATCCGAAAAATAGATATCGTCCTTTAGATAAAATACGTAAGTTTTGCCGTCGTCTTTTATCTCCCATCTTATGGCTACATCAGGAAGCACAATTCCTGTATCTGACACCTTAGTTAAGCCTCTGCTTGCTTTATCAAGTATGATCGGCGGGAGATTGTTGGGAATATCCGATGTTCTAACCACTCCGGCGATTCCTATTTTTGTGGTTTTCTCAGGGGTTGGGATTTTGGCGATTATATAATCTTTTGAAATAAAAAGAATTGCAATTATACCTATTCCCACCAAGAATGCTAGTGTAAGAATTTTGCCCCATTTTTTAATGTAGGCGCGTGCAAGCCAGAAAATTAATCTTCTTCTTAGAAAAATCATAAACCGTCCTAACGCGGTATTACAAGAAGTAATGAAATCAGTGCAAAAAGTACTGCAAGAACAATTGTCGCATATATCAGGGATTTTTCAATACTGCGACGGGACCTGAATGATTCATTTGTGCCTCCAAAGCTTCCCGAAAGACCTGTTCCCTGTACCTGCATAAGGATTACTGCAATAAGCAGTATTGCAATAACAATTTCCAAAGTAAACAAAATCATCACCACATTATACCTTGGGGGCTCAGTTGATGCAAGCCTGCCCTCCAGAAATCGCTCCATAATTCGTATTCGAACAGAATTGAAAAGATAAATGGAAAGATTAGGAGGGTAAACGCTACCTTTTAATCACCCAGTTTAGGAAGTTAACAGTTATTGATAAGGCTCCTGCGGCAAAAACAAATGCCCAGAAAGAACTCAAACTAAAATCAGGTATTACAAATCCGGCAAAAGAAGTGCCGTAAAAAGTGAAAGCAGAAATTGTAATATTGGGCATAAAAACTGTCAGAATGTAAAGAAGAATTGTGTTTATAAAAAAAGAAAACAGCCCAAGACTCACCACATTAAGAGGTAGTGACACAAGATTTAGTACTGGTTTAACCAGCTTAAAAAGTATTGAAAGAATAAATCCGGCAACAAAATAGGTCTCGAGTCCTCCTTCAACAACCATTCCTTCAAGAAGTAAATTGGTAATATAAAGAGCAATTGCGTTAAATACGGTATATCTTAGAAGTGACTTCATCCCGTTAAAGATAGCGAGCGTCTTCCTAAACGCTTGCGTATATCTGTTTCATAATTAGTATATCATTATTTCCTTTAAAACTCCGAAAAATTCATCAACAAAGCAAGACGATCTTTAACGGGATCATAAAAAAAGCGTAACAAATGGCTTAATTCCTGTCAATTTTATGATATTATAGGAGGCACTTATGGATAAAATAAAATGTCCCTACTGCGGGAAATTGGTCGAGCTTTCTGGCGCTATAATTCATGAAATATCAGAAGAAATAAGACGTGAGGAGAAAGATAAGCTAAGAATCCAGTTTGAAAAAGAAAAAATAGAAGAGCTTGCAAGGCGGGAAAAACAAATTAAAGAAAGTGCAGAGAAGGAAAATGAAGCGCTTAAGAAAAAACTGGAAATACTTATAAAAGACGCGGAAATTGCTGAGAAAAAGATAAGAGAAGACGCTCTCAAAAAAGCAGAGGAAGAACAGCGTCTTAAAATTAAAGAAAAAGATCTTCAGCTTGAAGAAATACGCAAAGTTAATGAAGAGCTCAAGCGAAAACTCGAGCAGGGTTCCCAGCAAAGACAGGGAGAGGTGCTTGAGCTTGATCTTGAAGAACAGCTTAAAAAAAAGTTCCCCCAAGACCGCTTTATCCCCATCCCAAAAGGAGCTGAGGGCGCAGATATTTTCCAAAAAGTAATGTATAGAGGAGCTGAAGTAGGATCAATTATATGGGAAACAAAAAGAACAAAAGCATGGAGCAGGGGGTGGCTTGCAAAACTCAAAGATGATGCAGGAAAAGTGTCAGCAACTGAGGCGGTAATAGTCACCAAGACTCTTCCTGACAACATCACTAATTTTGACAGACTCGAAGGGGTTTGGGTAACAGGATTTGAAAACGCTTTGTCGATTGCTCGCTACATAAGGTTTCTCATAACAACTGTTTCTCAGATTAAAACTTCAACTGATAAGCCTGATGAGGAATGGCAAAAAATCAAAGATTATATGCTGTCTGATGCATTTAAACACAGAATGCAGGCTCATTTTGACGGCATAAAATCTCTTCGTGAAGATCTACAGCAAGAGGTAAGAAATACAACAATAAGATGGAAGAAGCGGGAAAAACAGATTGAAAAACTGGATAGCAACACTACAAATTTCTACGGAGAGCTCAGGGCAATTGTTTCGGATCTTCCGAAGATAGAAGGAATAGACCAGGATTTTTTACTTGAAGATGAAAACAAAGACCAAACCCTCTTTTGACGAAGAAAAAAAATATTGGACTCGGGGAATAGACTATATTATTGGTATTGATGAGGTGGGAAGAGGAGCATTTGCAGGCCCAATTGTTGCCGCAGGTGTTATTTATAAACCTAACTTCAAACATTTATTTCTTAAAGACGTAAATGATTCAAAAATGCTTAGTCATAAACGAAGAAACGAACTTTCGCCGCTAATCAAAAAACACGCGTTATTTTTTGCAATTGAGGAAATTGGTGTTCCATATATTAATAAGTACGGAATAGGAAAGGCAAATAACGCTGTATTCAGAAAAGTTCTTAAAAAATTAATACCTAAAATCGGTTCTTCAAATTTCTTTATCCTTGCTGACGGATTTCATAAAAAATATCTTCCGGGAGGAATCTTAAAGCAAAAAGGGATTCTAAAAGGAGATAGGACATCAATCTCAATTGCTTCAGCTTCAATAATTGCAAAAGTCCGAAGAGACAATATTATGAAAGACGCGGAATTTCAATATCCTAATTATAAATTTGCAAAGAATAAAGGATATGGAACGCTGTATCACCGCAGAATGATTCAAGAGCATGGCTTAACCATTATTCACAGAACGTCATTTCACTTTAGAAGCTTTTGATCTGAATAAAATAATATTTGACGGAGTTTCTCTTTCCCCCGCTATTATATTTGTCATTTGTCTATAATAAGTGTCTTCACGTCTTCTTGAATATAAAACACCAGTTTTAATAAGAGAATTTGAAGCTTCAACCAGCAAACGAATTGCCCTTCTGTGGTTGTTTGCCTCCTCGGACATATCTCCTGTTGTAGGCCTAATAGCGTAAATAACATCAGCAACTGTTTGCTTTGCCAAAATATTTGCTATCCCTCTTTTTATTTTATACTTTTTTAAATTCCAATATTCACCTCTTACTCCCAATACAAATTGTCTAGCTCTCTTTAAATCCTGTATGTCTTCTCCGAAATCAAATTCTGCATCTTGAACACTATTTGAAATACCTTGGTTTGGAGAATTTGAGGTGAATTCACTTCTGTCTATGTTAGGTTCAAGTTCAACGCACATAATAAGTAAATTTGAATCTTAATAAATACAGAAGCGGAATAATTTCGCCCTCAGTCTATAACGTGAAAAATTAAAAGTCAAGCAAAAATGAGATTATATTGCCTTAGCAAGCTGAAAAGTTAATGATTTAGAAAATTACAGTTGACATTCATAATTATTAGTAATTAAATGTACAAATGCCAAAGATTGCTGATTATACAACAAAAGAAGATTTAAGAACTCTTAGGAAAAATTTAGGCAGGGACATAGGGTTGTTAAAAGATGAGTTAAAAGACAACCAAACAAGGGCTACTCTATTGCAAGAAGCTAAAATGCAAAAAAATTCGATTTCTTATCGGGACGATGTCCTGACAAAGTTCGATGCGGTCATGAAAGAGCTTGAAACAATGAGAGAAGCGTCAAACGTTTATCCAAACTATAGATTCGAACAAAATAAAGGCTACGGCACAAAGAAACATCGCGATGCTCTAAAAATATACGGAATCTCAAAATACCACCGAATTTCTTTTTTAGATTGACACGTCATTATTTATTACTTATAATTCCCCAGTGGCATTAGAAAATAGAGCTTCACATACCTTAGGACCAGATAATCTGCGATCGGGAGAAACCTCTTTAGCCGGAAGAACAGCTATTCTGACCGGAGGAAGCCGCGACATCGGAGCCGCAATAGTTAAAGCACTTGCTCAAGAAGGAGTTACAGTAGTTTTTTCATACAGGGAAAAAGGGAAAAGAGCAGACGAAGTAGTAGCTAACGTTTTAGGGAGTGGTGGCGTTGCAATGGGAGTTCAAGCGGATATTTCAACCCCGGATGGAAGAGAAGCATTTGTCAGCTCTGCTATAGGAACGCTTGGAGATAGAATAGATTTTCTTATCTTGAGTAGCTCCGGCCCAACGGACGCAATAAATCGTCAAGCATCAAATGACTTACTAGACATAACCCTACCCTTCCTGAAAGACGGTGGCGTTGTTATAAGAATGCAAAGCGTTCCTAGTCATTTTGGTCCACAGATTAGGGATACATTCTCATTGGCAAGGTACAACAACGTGGCAATACACAAATATGACGACCTTCATTCTCTTCGAGCAAGAATGCCTGAAATGAGGAAACAGGGTGTCCGGTTTATTGAAGTATGTCCCCCTATAGTTTCCGATACTACAATGATAAAGCTACTAAACTGGCAGGTTGATAAAGAAACGCAAGGCGCTACGACGGGAGAGGCGATGCACGATGAGGTCACTCTTAGACTCGGACTTCCTCAGGCTGTATTAACCCAAGAAGTTGGGGCTAAAGTTGTCGAGCTTTTGAGAAATCCTGATATAAAACATGGACACACCGAATTTTTTAATGGTATGCTGGATGCACAAACTGCGCTGGAGCATTTGTATGGAGTACACCAAGTCTATGTAAATACACTTAAAAGAGAGGGTGAAATTGAAGGACAAAGAAGTGGTATTGGAAGAGCTATTGCTTCAATTGAACAAGCTACGAGGCCAAATGAACCGAAAATGATTGATGCGATAAGTCACGATGCAGATGGAAATTATGTGGGCTCTGTTAGAATTACCCCACAACATGCAGAAGGACATTTTGCCCAGGGAAGTGGTTTTCCAAGAATATTGCCCGGACATAAACAAATTCGCGCTGCCGTAGAAACAATAGGCATGATTGAAAAGGAAAGTGGAAATTCCTTAGACAACCTAAGACTGACAGGATTTGAAAATACAACATTTTCCGCAACCGTTTCTGCGCAAGGCGATACTGAACTTACTGTAAAACCTGTAAAAAACGCCGATGGCACTTATGATGTTGAAATTTCAAGACAAAGCGATGGGAAACAAACAGCCTTTATCAGAAAACTTAGGGTTATGCCTACGGAAGACTTAGAAGAACCGGAACTTTTAGAAGACCAGCTACTTGAAGGCGCAGCCCAATCCACAGGCATTGTTGCTCTTGAGGATTTAGATAGTCAAACAATGCCACTTTTATTGGGAATAGGCAGGACTGAGTTTCTTGGAAGAAGCGTTAAAGCAGGAGATGGAATTAAGTACGACGTTCACACAAAGCGAGTTGATAAAAGGGGGATTGAGGGCTCTGTGCTTATATATTCGGGTGATAGGATAATTGGAGTAACGGCCGGAATAAGAGCAATTTTAGTTCCAAAACCTGTCGCCACTAGACTTCTAGCATCCCACGCTTAGTTTCTTGTGAGCCGCACAGGAATCGAACCTGTAACCGTCTCCTTAAGAGGGAGATGCTCTGCCAATTG
>Ga0155812_117_pt4 | contig 19265 bp, 21 predicted proteins | sample RifCSPlowO2_01_FD_107466 | JGI IMG/M metagenome (GOLD analysis project Ga0155812, IMG submission 107466) | Candidatus Levybacteria bacterium RIFCSPLOWO2_01_FULL_39_10 | reverse complement strand
GTTGTTGTAGTGGTGATCATTGCATTGTCGGCAGGAGTTGCCTTCGTGCAATCGTTCCACTAAAGACATATGGGGCATCTTTCTTAAGAAGGAGAAGAAGCCGTGATCCTAAAGCCCGTCATCTATGACGAAGTAGAGCTGGAGCGTCTTCAGCGCAAACACGATCCAAATAATAAACACGAGAATCGTCTTGGTGTTGAGTTTGGACGCTGTTCCTACTGCCGTGCGAGGCTGAAGAGAGTTGATCGATTCAACTTTCACTGCAACGCCTGCGGAAGGAATTTCCAAAAGCGTGTAGTAGGGGATAAGCGTCCACCTGCAGTTCAGGTTCCCGGCCTTACCGGTGAGCTTCGCTGGGTCCGAAAAGGAGTCAGCGAAAGGATTTTCTGATGACAGAAGCGCCAGTATGGCACTATTTGCACTTCTTGGTGCAGTAGCACTGTCTTGGTCTTCATAGAAGGAGGGACTCGTGAATTCCGAGCACGAAAAAGAACGAGGCTATCTGCAAACACTCAAAGGGGTGCTTGACAGATATCTGAACCGTCTGCTCTTGGTAGCGGTTGTGTCAACCATTGTCGTTTTGGCGGTGATGGCAAGAAACAGCTGACCTGTTCCAATAGCCGTGGAAGGGTTTTAACTGCCGTGATCATCATCGTGATCATCAAGCAGAACCTGTACAGGATCATGCAGATCATAGGGGTCCTGTCATGGATTTTAATTGGTGTCGCATTTCTCATTCTGGGCTAGGTCCATATCGTAATCATCCGCAATAAAAGGAGAAAGGAGGTCGCGATTGAACGATCCGCCCATCTCCCACAACATCTTGTTGAGAGAACCTGCAAAAGGAAATTTTTGCCAGTCTGCCATTTGTTCGCAAATGGACAGAAGAGCACTCGTTTTTCTCTTTTGCAGAGGGGTCGTGTAAAACACGATTACAGTTGGCGGCCCGTTTGGTTGCATTTTGTTAAGAGTTTGACTCTTAACAAAACCCATGTCACAAAGACAACCAAACGCGCCGCCCTTTTTTTATATAAAAAACATATTGTCTATAGCCTTTACTTATGATAATATTACAACTACAAAAAATGTCATACAACTTAACTCTTGTTCTTAAGTCAACGCTTAATACAGAAGACAGAAAAAAAATATCCCAAAAAGTAAAATCAAACTTTGATAAAGCAAAAATTACGCAGTCCGATTGGGGGCAAAAAGCACTTGCATATCCAATAAAGAGGGAAGCATCGGGCGTTTTTATAAATATGGATATTGAAACAGAAGAAAGACTTAAGTCCGATTTTGAGAAAACACTCAATTCTGATAGTAATATACTTAGACACCTTCTAATAAGAACAAATTAAAAGTTAAAAATGAAAAGTTTAAAACTACAATTAAAAATTAAAAATTTATTTTCCAAAAATCGAAGATTTTTGAAAGGAGAAACCGACTTACAATAGTCAAAGTCCGAGTGAAAACGAGGACGAGACGCAAAAGTCGAGTTTTGACGCAATGGCAAGAAGTTTAAACAGAGTTCAATTGATAGGAAATCTTACACGCGATCCCGAGCTCAGGTACACACCTGCGGGAACAGCAGTTTGCACTTTCGGAATCGCTACCAATAGGTCCTGGACAACTGATTCGGGAGAAAAAAGAGATGAAGCAGATTTTCACAGAATTGTTGCTTGGAATAAGCTAGCAGAACTGTGCAGTCAGTTTTTAACAAAAGGAAAAAAAGTTTATGTTGAAGGAAGACTTTCAATCAGAAATTGGACAGGGCAGGACGGAGCGCAAAGGTCAACAACAGAGATTGTGATATCGGATATGATTCTTCTTGACTCAAGCGGAAGAAGGGCAGTTGAGACTGAGGAGGAGGAGATACCGGAGCCTGCAAATCTGAAAGATGAGGAGAAAGAAAAAATGCCAGAGGAAGAAAAAAACAAAAAACCTGAAAAACCAAAAAAGTCAAAGAAAGAAGATGATGAGGAAGTATCCCCAGACGATATTCCTTTTTAAAACCCTAAGCACTAATTTCTAAATTCTAAATAAATTCAAATGTTCGAAAATCAAAATTTAGGATTTAGATATTAGAATTTAGAATTTGCGACTGAAAGGAGATTTGTGGCCCGTAAAAAAAGAAAAATAAGAAGAAAAATATTAAAAGGCGTTCCAAAGAAATGCTATTTTGACGAGGAGAAAAAAGAGCCTATGTTTTCGGACACCCAGACACTTCTTAGGTTTTTGACAGAGCGCGGGAAAATTATTCCAAGGTCAAGGTCCGGCCTTTGTGCCAAACACCAAAAGTCACTCACCCTCAACATTAAATACGCAAGACACTTAGCCCTTTTGCCGTTTGTGGTACGGGGATAGCAGAAAATTATAAGGTTTGCGCTCGTCGTACATATCACTTCAGAGAACTCGGATAATTACTCAGATTATCAGAGTGTCAGATAATCAGATTTTCTGATTGCTCTGGAACACTTGAGATTTTTTGTTGCTTTATTTATAATAGTTCTCTATGCGTAGATCCCCAAAAATCCAACTCATCCTTGTTATTGCTATATCTTTGCTTGTCGGCTATTACATAGGCGTTAATAAAATAAATTTTGAATGGAAAAATTACCGCCCTGTAATAACAGTTGAAGGCAAAGAACCTCCAAACGAAAACATAAGTGGTGATTTTTCAAGGTTCTGGGATGTATGGCAGAGAATTGAAAGAAGTTATTACGACAAAACAAAACTTGATCCTGAGAAAATGATAAATGGTGCAATCTCGGGGATGCTGGGTTCCCTCGAAGATCCATTTACGGTTTATTTACCTCCTGTTCAGAATGATAACTTTAAGCAAGGTCTTGCGGGGCAATTCCAGGGAATTGGAGCAGAGCTAGGACTTCAGGATCAAAGAATAACTGTTATTGCGCCTCTTAATGGAAGCCCTGCACAAAAGTCAGGTGTTAGAGCAGGGGATGCAATTTTGGCCGTAAACGGCACATCAACTGCCAATTGGACACTTTCCCAGGCTGTTGAAAAAATAAGAGGGCCTAAAGGCACAAATGTCACTCTTTCAATTCTTCATAAAGGGGAGAATGCACCAGCCGATATTGATATAACACGGGACACAATTACTGTTGAAAGTGTAGAGTCATGGTTAAAGCCGGTTAAAGATATTGACAGGGTTGAAGTTGATAACAAATTTGCAAATGAGAGAATTGCTTATATAAGTCTTTCACAATTTGGAGATACAACTAATCCCGGCTGGCTTGATAAAGTGAACAAACTGAGTTTAGAGCTTAGCAAAAACAAAAACGTAAAAGGGTTAGTTTTGGATCTTCGAAACAATCCTGGAGGGTATTTGTCAGACGCTGTTTTTATTGCATCGGAATTCATTGGGCAGGGAGAAACAGTTGTAATTGAAGAAGGTGAAAAAGGGAAAAATGAGCTTAAATCAAATAGGCGAGGCCTTCTTCTTGATATCCCTGTTGTGGTTCTTATAAATAAAGGCTCTGCTAGTGCATCTGAAATTGTTGCAGGAGCACTCCGCGATCACAAGAGAGCTATAATTATTGGTGAGACGTCATTCGGGAAGGGAACAATTCAACAAGCAGAAGATTTAGGATTAGGCTCAGGACTTCATATAACAATTGCAAAATGGCTGACTCCAAAGGGTGAGTGGATAAATGAGAAGGGGATAACGCCCGACATTGAAGTTGCGCTTGATCCTGAAAATATAGACCGTGATATCCAACTTGAAAAAGCAATTCAAGAACTTATAAAATAGAAAATTATGAAAAGATTAATAATTCTTGTTGTAATTTTAATTTTGCTTCTTTTTGGCCTTTCTTATTTCTTTGATAAATTCTCACTAAGTATTAATCCTAAGATTGGGTCTCAAACACCAAGCAGTGAAAATGTAAAACTTTTGAATGAAGAAAATGTTGTGACAGACGCTGTTGACAGCGTCGGACCATCAGTTGTGACAATAGTTGAGGACCAACCGGCAAGGATGGAGCAGCCATTTTCATTCGGTCCATTTTCTATTTTTGGACAAACACCCGGGCAGGAAGTTGACCCAGAGCCCCGAAATATTGGATCAGGCTTTGTTGTCGATAAAAATGGCTTAATAGTTACAAATAAACACGTTGTGTCAGATACCTCTTCAAAATACCAGGTGCTTACAATAAATGATAAAACTTACGATGTTGTTAAAATTTACAGAGATCCTTTAAATGATATTGCAATTCTTAAGGTGGATGCAGGAGGACTTAAACCTGTAACCCTTGGCAGTTCCGATAATCTGAAAGTCGGACAGTTTGTAATTGCAATTGGTACTGCTCTTGGGGAATTTAGAAATACTGTTACCACAGGAGTAATATCGGGTTTGGGAAGGGGAATTACAGCCGGCAGCAGTTTTGAGGGTTTTGTTGAGAAGCTTGACAATGTTATCCAAACTGACGCGGCAATAAATCCGGGAAATTCCGGCGGACCACTTCTTAATTCTTCATCGCAGGTAATTGGCATAAATACAGCCGTTGCCTCGGGCGGAGAAAATATTGGATTTGCAATCCCAGTTAATGAGATTAAAAAATCAATTGAAACCTTTAATAAAGGCGGACAGTTTGACAGGCCCTACCTTGGAGTTTCTTATGTGATGGTTGATAAAGATGTTGCATCAATTAACAACTTTGCAGCAGGAGCTTACGTTCAAGATATTGTCTCAGGCTCTCCTGCTGAAAGTGCCGGCATTAAAAAAGGCGACATAATTATGGAAATTAACGGTAAAAGAATTGAAAAAGATAAACATGAACTTTCAGAAGCTATTTCAGAACACAAGGTGGGAGAAGAAATAACAATTCAGCTTTGGAGAGACGGAGATACGGTTGAAGTAAAATCTAAATTAGGAAATGCCTCGGATCAATAATAATGATATTAAAAACAAACGTTCCTCTTAAAAAATACAGCCATATAAGAATTGGTGGACCAGCGACGTTATTTTCAGAATTCAAATCAGAAGAAGAATTGATTGAAATTTTGAAGCATTGGCGGGAAGAAAATGGAGAATTGGATAATGTTCTTGTTCTGGGAGATGGAACAAATATTTTGTTCAGTGATCGGGGATTTTCAGGTCTTGTAATAAAAAATAGCATAGATTTTATAAAAAAAGAAAAAGATTGTATTGAGGTAGGTGCAGGCACAAAAGTATCAAGACTCGTTGAGTATTATATTGGCAACAGCCTTTCGGGTTTTGAGTGGGCAGGAGGGCTTCCGGGAACAGTGGGAGGTGCGGTGAGGGGAAACGCAGGTGCATTCGGCGGAGAAACAAAAGATATTTTAATAAGCGCTCGGTGTATTAACATTAAATCGCTTAAAAAAACTACACTTACAAATAATAAATGTAACTTTTCTTATAGAAACAGTTTCTTCAAATCTAACGCTGGAAAAGATGAGATAATTTTATCAGTAAGATTTTCATTTAAAAAAGGAGACGCCGACACGATAAGGCTCCTTACTCAGGAAAAAATTGATTATAGAATTGAAAAACACCCCCTTGACTATCCAAACCTTGGAAGTATATTTAAGAACGTTCCTGTTGAAAATGTTTCAAAAAGAGTTCTTTCGGAGTTTGGGAAAAACATAAAAAAAGACCCGTTTCCTGTTATCCCTGCTGTAAAATTTCTGGTAGGAAGCGGCCTTAAAGGAAAAACTATAGGAGGAGCAAAAGTTTCTGAAAAACATCCGAACTATATTGTAAATGATAAAAATGCAAAGGCCAAGGATGTTTTAAGTCTTATAAAGCAAGTTAAGGAAAAAGTGAAAGAAAAATACAAAGTTGTGCTTGATGAGGAAATAACAATTGTCGGTAATTAGGGCTTTAAGTTGAGATAAAGTTTGGTTAATATATATATGTGGATCATATTTTTTTCGAAATTACCCTTGTAGTTGTAGTTGCCGCGATTTTAGCAATTCTGTTTAGATATTTAAAACAACCTCCAATTCTCGCATACATACTAACAGGAGTAATTCTTGGTCCTTTGGCTATTATATATCTTCAAAGCCAAGAGATTTTAAGGTCGCTGTCGGAGATTGGGATAACTCTTCTTCTTTTTATGTTGGGCCTTGAGCTTCGGTTCTCAGAACTAAGAGCTGTTGGAAAAATATCAATAATTACAGGAATAGGTCAAATTGTATTTACTACTCTTGTTGGTTTTGTTATCGCAACTCTTCTGGGATTCTCACAAACTGCGGCATTTTACATTGCAATTGCACTTACTTTTTCAAGCACAATTATTATAGTAAAACTACTCTCTGATAAAAAAGATTTAAATAGTCTTTATGGGAAAATTTCAGTTGGATTTCTTCTTGTTCAGGATTTTGTAGCAATTCTTGCACTCATATTTCTTTCGGGATTTGCGGCAGGGGATGGGGTAAGTGCATACAGTTTTTTGATAGTTATTCTTAAAGCTGTTGTGATATTTGGCTGGGTAATTTTTCTTAGCCGGAAATTTCTTCCCGTAATAACAAACAGACTTGCTCGCTCTGAGGAAACACTTTTTTTATTCAGCATTGCATGGGCGTTTGGAATAGCAGCGCTTGTTGCATCTCCCCTTATAGGTTTTTCAATTGAGATTGGAGGGTTTCTTGCAGGACTTGCTCTTGCCAACACTTACGAGAGCTATCAGATTACAACACGGATTAGGCCCTTACGGGATTTTTTCATAATTATTTTCTTCGTAATGATTGGTATGGGCCTTTCTATTTCAAGCATATCAGAAATATTAATCCCGGGAATACTTTTTTCTCTATTTGTTTTGATTGGGAATCCTTTGATTGTAATGACAATTTTGGGATTATTGGGTTATAGAAAAAGAACAGGATTTTTGGCAGGACTTACTGTTGCACAAATTTCTGAGTTTTCACTTATCATAATGTTTATGGGGGCGCGTCTCGGACATATATCGGATCAAGATGTTGCGCTTATTACATTTGTCGGCGCTATTACATTTATTCTGTCAACTTATATGATAATAAACGGAAATAAACTTTATAGACTGCTTTCACCCTACCTTGATATTTTTGAAAGAGAAAACATTCATGAAAAAAATGTTAAGTCAAGAGATTATAAAAATCACATTGTTCTTATTGGTGCAAGAAGAATGGGCTCAGGGATTTTGGAAGCACTTATCGGGAATAGTGAAGATGTTGTTGTAGTTGATTTTAATCCAGACATAATACAGAGATTAAAAGAGGAGGGAATTGAATCGTATTTTGGTGACATAGCAGATCTTGAAATCCAAGATTTAGTTGCACTTTCCGATGCAAGGCTTGTCATATCAACAGTTTCAGATATGGAGGATAATCTACTTCTTCTTCAAAGTCTTAAGAAATTAAAAAAGAAACCAAAAGTAGTGATGCTCGCACTTGAGAAATTCGAAGCAAAAATACTTTATGAGAACGGAGCAGATTATGTTGTAGTCCCTCATATTGCCGGAGGGCATCATCTGGCGAAAATACTAGTTGACCAGAACCATATGGAGCTTATTGAAAAATATAGAATAAAAGAAGAAAAGTATCTTTCGGATGATTAATAAACACAAAAAGTTTAAATATAAAAATTTGGTAGTTCTTTTTATAAGTATTGCAATTGCGCTTGCATTATGGCAAATAGAGAGTTTTCATGAATTTTTACTGGATCTTGGAATGGCGGGGTATTTGGGGGCGTTTATTGCGGGAATTTTATTTGTTTGGATATTTACTATGCCAACAGCACTTCTTATTCTTCTGACCCTTTCTCAATCGGGAACACTTTCTCCAATTGAAATAGGAATTATTGCTGGAGCGGGCGCGGTCTTGGGGGATCTTGTGATTTTTAAATTTGTAAGAGACGGATTGTCTTCTGAGATTGAGGAACTATACCAAGAATACGGACCGAAACACTTGCAGCACGTTCTAAACTCCAAGTATTTTCACTGGACTCTTCCAATAATAGGTGCGATTATGATAGCTTCCCCCTTGCCGGATGAGCTTGGCGTTAGTCTTTTGGGGATTTCTAAAATGCGCTCGTATAACTTTATCCTTCTTTCATTTTTCTTAAACAGCTTGGGAATCTACACCATCATTGCTCTCGGACAGATTTTCTAAAGTTTGTCTCACCACATTTGAAAGGTTTTCTCCGTCCAAAATTTGTGGAAGATTGTGCCAGGATTTTCCTATCCTGTGATCTGTGAGTCGATCCTGCGGAAAATTATATGTTCTTATTTTCTCGGCTCTCATACCGCGGCCAACTTGTGTTGATTTAAGAGATGAGATTTGGCTGTGTTTTTTCTCTTGTTCTTGCTCCCAGAGCTTGGCACGCAAAAGATTCATGGCAAGCTCTCTGTTTTGGGCCTGGTGTCTTTCAGTTTGTGAAGTAACTACAATGCCTGTGGGAATGTGCTTAATTCTGACTGCTGTTGAAACTTTATTAACATTCTGGCCTCCGTGACCACCGGAGCGAAATGCTTCAAATGTTATATCCTGTGGATTAATATGTAAATCAACGTCGTCCAGCTGCGGAAGAATAGAAACAGTAGCAGTTGAAGTGTGCACCCTTCCTTTCTTTTCAGTTGTTGGTATTCGCTGGACTCTATGGACTCCTGCCTCATACTTAAACTTTCCAAAAGCGCTGTTTCCTGAAATTTTTATAACTCTCTCATCAACTGATTCTACCTTAAATCCTTCTTTTTCAGCATACCGGCCGTACATTCTAAGAAGCTCATCTGCCCATAATTTTGCTTCATCTCCTCCAGCTGCGCCTGAAACTTCAAGGATTATGTTTCTGTTATCGAGGGAATCTTCATCATTAGTGTTACCTTGCTGATTGTAATTTCCGAGAATCTGGTTTTTTTCCCGATTCAGCCTCTCAAGTTCATCCTTTGCCATGTTTGACATATCTGGATCATCAAGAAGCTTTGATGTTTCTTCAATTTCTGCATCAATGTTCCTTATTAGTGTTTTTTTATAATCATCCATTATATTTATAGTAAATATTGCACTGGAGTTTATCTATTGAATGCTGGCTAACATTTCCCGGAGAGTTTTTGGAGCCTGACTTTTTGCTTCCTCTTTTACTTTTTTCTCTTTTTTAATCACTTGATATTTCTTGGCAGTTTCAGTTTTCTTTTGAAACTTTTGAATACGGGATGCTGTGTCCACAAATTTCTGCTCGCCGGTGTAGAAAGGATGGCAATTTGAGCAAAGCTCCACATGAATCACTTCCTGGGTTGAGCCGGTTGTAAAGCGGTTTCCACAGACACAAATAACCTGCGCCTGATCAAAATATTGTGGGTGAATTTGCTGTTTCATGAGTTTTATTATACTTTAAATCGAGCCTAAAAACAAGAGAATTAAGTCCTAAGTCTTTGAAATGGGTGGTAGTGGACTCGGCCTTCTGCAATAAAGATTCCTAAAAATACAAGTATTGCTCCAAGAATGTATGTTGGAGTTATTATCTCTCCAAGAAGAGGGATTGCAATTACAATTGTTGCCAAAGGGTCAACATATGAAAATATTCCAACTTCAGATGCTTTTACAAATTTAATGCCAAATGCATAAAGATAATGAGCAATAACTGCAGCAAAAACTATCCCATATAAAAGTCCAATTACTGCCTGTAAATTAATTTGAGTTAGCAAATTAAAAGTCTGTGTTTCATACAGAGCAAAAGGAATAATCGGTATAATTCCTATTACAAACATCCAAAAAACCAAAGCCAGAGGATCATTATTTGCTGTGATTCGTTTTAAAATTAAAGCCTGTGCAACACTGCAGACAGTTGCGCCAAAAAGTAAAAAATTTCCCAAAACACTTCCTGTGAGTCCGCCTGACTCGATAAATGGACGAAGAATTATTGCAAGAACTCCTAAAAGACTAACCAAAGTTCCAATAAGTACTTTAACTTTTAGCTTTTCATTCAAAAAAATAACGGATGAGATTATAAGAATAATAGGAGCGGATGCAATAATAATCGGCGCATTAATACTTGGCGAGAGCTTGAGTCCGAAAAAAAGAAGGGGAATCTGGACTGATATGCCAATTAAGGAAACTAAAATAAGTTTGGGAATATCGGACCTTTGAATTCTCAAAGACTTATAGACAAAAGGAAGAACAATTAGTGCTCCTCCAAAAAACCTGATGAACGTAAAAATAAAAGGAGGAACAATTTCAAGAGTCCATTTATAAATAGGGAATGCAGCGCCCCATATTATATTTGCAAAAATAAGAGCAATGATTGCAAGCTGAATTCTACTTAAGGATCCAAACATGGTTTGAATGGTTGAATAGTTGCATGGCTAAACAATAAACTATTTAACTATTTTAGCTATTTCGTCTAAGGTTACTTCTTCTTTTTCCCCTGTTTTCATATTCTTTAGCTCGAGTTTATTTTCTTCGACAATTAAAACATAGGGAATGCCTTTTTTGTCAGCATATCTTAACTGTTTGTCTAGTTCTTTGTCATCAACATAAAGTTCTGTGTTTATTCCTTTATTTCTAAGTTCATCGGCAACCTCTGCCGATCGCGTACTTGTATTTGTAATTAAGACTCTCGTCCCTCCCAAATCTTTGCCCTCGAACAATTTCTGCTCATCCATAGCCTCAATTATCCGGTCAAATCCAAAAGAAAAACCAACAGCTTGAATTTTTTGACCGGCAAATATACCTATTAAATCATCGTATCTTCCGCCCCCGCCCAAAGATCCTGCTGGATAATCATCAGATTTAACTTCAAAAATTAAGCCTGTGTAGTAATCTAATCCTCGTGCCAGTTTCGGATCGAACTCTAAATAATCTTCATTTATACCAAACTTACTTATATAAGAAACGACTTTAAAGAAAGATTCTGTTTTTTTCTGACTGTTAATCTTTTGTAAAACATTGTTGGCTGCTTTCATTCCCATGACGGTAGAAAGCTCATCTAAAACTTTTTCTTCGCCAACTTTTTCAATTTTATCAATAGCGCGAGCAATAACTTTTCCTTCTTCATCTGAAAATAAATTTGAGAATGAGGAACGGTCGTTTATTTTGACTTTGAAGTTTTTAAAACCAAGAGCTTCATATCCTCTTATTGCCAGAGAAATAATTTCAGCGTCTGCAAGTAGGGAAGGGGAGCCGACTGTGTCGATATCGACTTGGAGGAACTCTCGATACCTCCCGCGCTGAGTGTTTTCAGCTCTCCAGACATTTTGGATTTGGTAACGCTTGAAGGGGAGAGGAATATCGTTAGCATACTGTGCAATAACTCGAGCCAGGGGGACTGTTTGGTCATATCTCATTGCAACGCGCCGTCCTCCCAAATCTTCAAACTTATACATAAGCTTTTCTCCCTCATCTCCGTATTTTCCGGTAAGAATTTCCTCATACTCAAGAGTCGGAGTTTCTAAAGGTTCAAAGCCATAGGACAAGAACACCTTTTTTAAGATGCTCAGCGCGTACTGTCTTTTTCTCGCTTCTTCGGGCAAAAAGTCACGAAAACCCTTTAAAGTTTGAATTACCATAGTTCGATTATACTCACCATAGTCCTGAGCGAAGTCGAACGGACTATGAAATAATTGTATCAAAAAGTATGACTTTTCCAAAAAGAGATTACTCAAGTCTGTTTTCCTTCTCTTTATAATAGAGGGTGTATAGTTCTTGGGCAAAAATAAGAAGTATTGAAATAACTGGGATTGCAAGAAGAGCACCCATTGCGCCCGCCACTTTAATTCCAATAAGAAGTGAGAAGATAACAACAATCGGATTAATATTGTAAGCTTTGCCTATTATCTTGGGGCCTAGAAGATTGAAAATTACCTGCTGAGTTATAAAGATAACCAAAAATATCAAAATTGCCTGATCCGGTTTTTCAACCAAAGCGACCAAAAGCGGAGGCAGGACTCCTATTATAGGACCAATTACAGGAACCGCAGTTAAAATTCCGGCAAGAATTGCAGTTGATGATGCAAGTGAGATATCAAATACTGTCAAAACTGTCCATGTGATTAGACCTCCTAAAACTCCCCAGAGGACTTGTACTCTTACAAAATTCGCAAACGATTCATTCACAACTTTTTGGATAAACCTTATTGAGTCGTGATGCTTTGTGGGAGAAAGTGTAAAAATCTTTTTATTTATATTTTCTCGTTCAAGTACTAAATAAAAAGACAGAATAAGAATAACTGTTACATTTATAAAGAACTGAGTAACCGAGGGAATAAGATTGGACGAAGAATTTAGTGAATTCACAAAATTATCAACAAGAGCCTTAAGCTGCGGAGGCGTTGTTTTAAGAAACTGACTAAGAACCTCGTTAAGATTATTAAACTGCGAGATCAAATTCGGAATAAAAAGCCAGGAGACAACTATAATTAGAAACGCTGAGAGAGTGAAGACAACAGCAGTAGCCACAGTTCTTGGAAGTTTTAAGTTCTTCGTAAAAAAATCAACAAAAGGATCAAGTATAAAGCTGACGAGCCACCCCAATATAAATATCCAGATGATATCTGAAAAAAGGGCGACTGTTTCAAACAGAAACTGAAGAAGGTATATTATAACCGCAATAGTTAAAAGAAAAATAAGCAGTTTAAAAGAGGTTAGTTCTTTCTTTAAATTATTTAACACAAGCTCATTATATCTTAATTAGGTTATTTTTTGAAATATTATTTTTTGTCCTTAGGGATAGGGGAGGGGCTTTTTTGTAGATCAATCTCAATATTGGGGTCTTTGGGACTATTAGGAAAAACTATTATTTTTGATGCCGTAATACGTCCTTCCTCATCTTCATCTTCAAATCCAATTATGAAAGCGTTTTTAAATGTTTCAAAATTTGAGAACCCTGAGTTTTCCAAACTATTTCTGTCAAATTCAAAAGTTTCGGTGATTCTTTCAACATCAACAATATAATTCTCTTTGTCTTTTGTTGTTAGTGTGATTGTAAAATTATCGCTGTCAACTTCAGATATAACACCCGTAAGATATAGAGGAATTGAAAAACTATTTATATACCGCGCGAGAAGTCTTTCAGAATCTTTATTATAGAGTCCGAGTATTGATATAACGTCTTCTTTTTCAATATCTGAAATTCCCTCAAGATTTCCCGAGAACACAGTAAATTCATCAACATCAACGATTCTTCTTTTGCCGGAAAGAGTAGTAACAATTATCTGAGTGTCTGATATCTCGTCAACAGTTCCTATTATTCCTCTTTTTTCAACTAGATTAAGCTCTGCAACGCGGGACGCTACCTTGTCTTTTATAGCATCAAGAGTTTTGCTCGACGGAATCGTTGATCCTGTTCCGTTTTGCGCAGATACCCCACCTGGAAGAAAAAGAAATAGCGTTATAATTAAAATAATTTTTCTCATATTAAAAATCTTCCTTTGTATAAGTAACAATACGTCTTTCTCTTATAAATTCACCGTTCGGCGCTATTGCAACAACCTCTATTATATTTTCGCCGTCAGAAAGAGTTATGTCCATTGAAAAACTTCCGTTACCGGCAGAAACTCCTCCTTCCTCATTTTCTTCAGTAACAACTACAATTGTTGAATTAGGAGAGGTTTTTCCGATCACTTTTATAACTCTCTCATCAAACACTCCTTCATCCATTGGTTCATTGACCTCAAGAGATATAGAGGCTTGATTTTCGTTTTCATCAGATCCTTTTATGGTTATTTTTTTAATATCAGCCTCATTTATTCTTTTAGAATACTGATAAATAAAAAAAGTAGAAGCTGAAACAATTATTCCAATTAAAACTGCGCCTGTTATTAGAAGTAATTTTTCCTTATTCATTCAAAACCCGTGCCGATTTTTGCACTCCAAATACTACGTTAAAAAAAATTGCTTGTCAAGGAAAAGAGCCTTATGATAGGATAAGAGAGTGGATGTAGCGCTGGTTAGTGAAAAAACAATAAGAATCAAAGGAAAAACATCAACTGTTATTGTAGATCCGACTTCCTCAATGTCAAAAAGTGAGGCAAGTACCATTATACTCACTCACCCCGAAGATAGCACCCTATCTGAAGCAAAAGTTGAAGGTTCCCGAATAACGATTAAAGGCCCGGGAGATTATGAGGTTGGGGGAATAAAAATAGTAGCAGTTAAAGTCAACAGTGGATTCTCATATCTTATAGATGTTGATGATGTAAAGCTATTGGTTGGGAAGGGGTCTGAGGTAATGGGGATATATGAAAAAATAGAAGCGTTTCATATAGCTGTTATAAATGCAGATAAAGAGTTTAAGTATTCTCAGATTCCGTCGCTTGACGTAAATGTAGTATTGGTTTATGGAGAAAAAAAAGAAGATGTTGTAAAATCACTTGGCAAAAATTCCCAAAAAATGTCTAAGTATTCGGTGACTTATGATAACCTACCATCCGAAATGCAGCTTATAATACTTGAGAGGTAAATTGTCCTGTTTTTATATCTTCTGATTACTTGTAATTTACTGGTCTTTCTAATATCATTTTAAAACTCTTATGGCAACTGTAATTAAAACACCTCCAAATAATGAAGAGGCAGAGCAGTCGGTTCTCGGCGCGATACTTATTGACAAGAATTCAATAGGACTTATTGCAAATGATTTATTTCCTGACGATTTTTACAGTGACACAAACGCCAAAATCTATCAAGCAATGCTTGAATTATACGAGGCTGGAAAGCCTATTGATCTTCTGACTCTTACCAAAAGACTTAAGAAAAACAAGGCAACTGAAATTGAAGCATCTTACTTAACAGACCTTGTAAACACAGTGCCGACCGCAGCAAATATAGAGCACTATGCTGATATCATAAAGGAAGACTCCACCAAAAGAAAGTTAATCAGCTTAGGCACTAAAATGACTGATATGGGTTTTTCAGAAGAAATCGGCGCAGATGAACTTCTTGATAAGGCAGAGAGTTATATTTTTTCAATATCAAAAGGATACTCAATGGAAGGTTTTGTTCCTGTAAAAGAAAGCCTTGCAGCAAGTTTTGACAGAATTGATGAAATACACAAACAGGGAGCAGGGTTACGTGGCGTTAAGTCAGGCTTTACGGATCTTGATAATATTCTCTCAGGCTTTCAGGATTCAAATCTAATTATCCTTGCAGCGCGTCCGGGGCAGGGTAAAACTGCAATGGTTGTTAATATTGCACAAAACATTGCCGTAAATGATAAAAAACCTGTCGGGATTTTTTCACTTGAAATGAGTCAGGAAGAGCTTGTTGACAGACTTCTTATAGGCCAGGCTGATGTTGATGCATGGAGACTTAAAACCGGAAGACTCTCAGAAACAGATTTTGCAAAATTGTCAGAGGCTATGGGAGTTTTGGCGGACGCTCCTATTTTTATTGATGACACTCCAGGAATTTCAGTTTCTCAAATACGAACTAAGGCAAGAAAACTTCAGATGGAGCACGATCTTGCAATTCTTATTGTTGATTACCTTCAGCTTGTTGATCCTGGAAAAAGATACGATAACAGGGTTATGGAGGTATCCATTGTTTCGCAAGCTCTTAAAAACTTAGCCAGAGAACTTAAAATTCCGCTCCTCGCGGTATCCCAGCTTTCCCGTGCTGTTGAGCATAGGGGAGAGAGGAGGCCGCAGCTCGCAGATCTTAGGGAATCTGGTGCAATTGAGCAGGACTCAGACGTTGTAATGTTTTTATATAGGCCTGATAGTGAGATTTCATCAATTATGCAGACTAAGGTTCTTATTGCAAAGCACAGAAATGGCCCGATGGGAGAGATAGAGCTTCTCTTCCGAGGAGACAGGATCAGGTTCTATAACGTTGAAGGTAAAAGAAAAGTAGAGGAGGAAGAGCCGCCAACGGCCACTCCGATTCTTTAGATTTTTGATATATTTACATTTTTTTACAAGATCGGTATGATAAAAAGGTTAATACAAACCCGCCGGTGCTTACCGTTCGGCTTTTCAATTCTATTCGAATACGCCTCACGGAGCGCACTATTGGCGGGCGAGGGGAGGTGATATATTTTGGACGGACAAAACGATTGGCAAAATCCAGGAGCACCAGCGCCAGGCACAACACCGCCACCAGCAGGACCTACAACACCAGGAGGAGGTGCGCCTATGCCGGGAACAGGAACTCCGCCACCAGCTGAGCCTACAACACCAGGAGGTGCGCCAATGCCAGGAGGCACACCAGCGCCTGAGCCGGAAACACCAGGAGGAGGCACACCGCCACCACCAGCAGGTGGAGGAATGGGACAGGAAGACAATTCTGGAACAGGAGGAATGGGCGGAGGAACAGTTTAGAATCTCACGCTTTTCTTCTGTTCACAAATTTAAAATTAGACTAGCGCTCATAAAAACGTTAGTCTAATTTTGTGGCAATTTTAGTTTTTAAAAGTGGGCGGAGCGGGAGTCGAACCCACATGATCTTGCGATCAGTAGTTTTTGAGACTACCGCGTATACCATTCCGCCATCCGCCCAGTTATGAAAATAAATTCTTTTTAATCCAGCGCCTTCCAGCTGCTGATTTAAAGTATTTTTCTCTTTTTATAGTTTCCTTCAAACTGCCAAAAGTCTCTTCATGAATCAAGATCCACGGTTTGTATCTGCTAGAAAATGTACCCCTACCTTCGTTATGCTCTAAAAATCTACGCGCCTTGTTATTTGTATGACCTACATATGTTTTGGGAAAGTTTTTACTCTTCAATATGTAAACCGTGTACATCTTGTTTTTGAGACCCGCTCCTACCCGCCTCGACTCGCTAGCTTGTCGACGCGAGGCGGGCCATTCCGCCATCCGCCCTCGTCAAAACTCGCTTTTTGAGCTTTAAGCTTTGAGTTTTGAGCTTAAGTATTATATACTTTCCTTTATGATACATTCAACTCCGTTCAGTATCATGGTGAGGGAAATCGAACCATGACTCTTCAACAAATTTATGATTTAGCCATCTCTATGGGCGTAAAAGCCGATCCTAGGGGAAAGAAGGAAGTTAAAAGAATTCTTGGAAAAATTAAAAAAGACTATAACGACCTTCCCGAAAAAAAGAAAAAATATTTTGATCAGGAGTCTTTTAAAAATCCATACTCGGACACAAGAATTTTATGGGGAGATCCTAACACCCAAATTAAAAAAATTCTAGTGGGAATTGACGCAGACGCAACTGAGGTTCTTTTAGCAGACAGGCTCAATCAAAAAGGAGAAAAAATCGATGCAGTAGTTGGGCATCACCCAATTGGAATTACTCTTTTGGCACTTGATGAGGTTATGGATCTTCAAGTTAATGCTTATGCTGATATGGGAGTTCCCATAAATGTTATGGATGCTCTTATGCGGGAGAGAAGTGGCGATGTAAAAAGAAAGATTCATCCGACAAATCACAATCAAATAATTGATACGGCACGATTACTTAGGATTCCCTTAATGAACTTACATACTGCTTGGGATAACTTAGGTGATAAATTTATTACAAACTATTTAAAAAAGAAAAAATTTGACACAGTTGGAGAAATTGTTGACGCACTTTTGGAAATACCAGAATATCAGGAAGCAACAAGGGGCAAGAACGGACCGGAAATCGTCTCGGGATCGGAAAAATCACGAACAGGAAAGATCGGAGTATTTTTTACAGGAGGAACAAATCCATCAAAAGACATCTATAAAGAACTTGCAAAAGCAGGTGTGGGGACTTTGGTTGATATGCACATTCCGGAAGACGCTTTAAAAGAACTTAAAAAACTGCACGTAAACGTAATAAATGCGGGGCACATGGCGTCAGATTCAATCGGAGCAAATATATTTTTAGACGAAGTCGAGAAAAAGGGGATTGAGATAGTTCCAGCTTCAGGACTTATCAGAATCAAAAGAAAATAATGATAAATGTTACAGATTTAAGAAATGGAATTATTTTTGAGGATAATGGAAATCTTCTTCAAGTTCTAACTTATACCCACACTAAAATGGGGAGGGGATCGGCAAACATTAAAGTAAAGGTCAAAAATCTCAAAAACGGCTCAGTAACTTCGAAAAGCTTTATAAACGGCGCAAAAGTAAAAGATGTTGTGGTTCACAAAAAAGACGCACAATATCTTTATAAGGATGATACATCAGCCTATTTTATGGATCCTGTATCATTTGAACAGTTTTCAATTCCTCTTGCAAGCGTTGAAAAAGATATAATTTATCTTAAAGAGGGGGAAAGTTACAACCTATCATTTTTAGGAACGGCCCCTCTTGCTCTAAATCTTCTCCCGAAAATGGACTTTGAAGTTTTGGAAACTCCCCCAGGAGTCAAAGGAAATTCAGCAACAAATATCTACAAAGATGCTACACTTTCAAACGGGCAGAAAGTAAAAGTTCCGCTATTCATAAAGGCAGGGGATAGGGTTCGAGTGGATACAAGAACCGGTGAATATAGTCAGAAAATCCTGCCTGCTCGCCTCGATTCGGCGAAGCGGGCTGGCAGGCAGGAAGCTTAATAATATGCAAAGAAACCCCTTGATATCTGCTCTTTCTATTCCTTCTTTTTTGCTTCTTATCCTCTCAGAATTCTTCTCCCAGTTTGCCATGAACCTTTTTAACTTTATTCTTCTAATAGTAGTTTTTCAGATTTCAAGCTCAAACCTTGCAGTCGCAGGGGTCGTTCTTGCATTCACACTTCCTTCAATTTTATTTGGAATTATTGCGGGAGTTTTTGTTGATAATTGGAATAAAAAACGCGTTTTGGTTATAACAAATATTTTGCGGGCAGCTTCGGCTATACCTCTTATTTTTATTTCAACCAATTTGTTTCTGATTTACCTTCTCACTTTTATAGTCTCTTTGATTACTCAGTTTTTTATACCGGCAGAAACCCCGATTATTCCGCAATTAGTTCCTAAAAAGTTTCTTCTTTCTGCAAACGCAGTTTTCAGCCTTGGAATATTCGGATCAATCATAGTTGCGTACGCGCTTTCAGGCCCCTTCCTTTTAATACTCGGTGTTTCTAAAATCTTTTTATTTATAACAATTCTTTTCGGAGCTTCGGCTTTTTTTGCATTCCTTATTAAATTTAAATTTAAAAAACATAAAACGGATCAGAAGATTGAAATATTTACTGAGGTAAAAGACGCATTTTCGCTCATGGCAAGAAAAGAAAAAATTTACCACTCTCTTTTTATTCTTACACTTCTTCAGACCCTCATTCTTGTAATTGCTGTATTAGGACCAGGATACGCAACGAATATACTTAAGATTGAAGTTGAGAAATTCCCGCTTTTGTTTGTAACTCCTGCGGTAGTTGGAATGACTATTGGGGCAATTA
>Ga0155812_112_pt3 | contig 20402 bp, 22 predicted proteins | sample RifCSPlowO2_01_FD_107466 | JGI IMG/M metagenome (GOLD analysis project Ga0155812, IMG submission 107466) | Candidatus Levybacteria bacterium RIFCSPLOWO2_01_FULL_39_10 | reverse complement strand
CAGATGTTATTGAAATCTCCTCAAACAAAAAACCTCAGATAAAATTTAGAAGAATTGAAAATTCAAAACGCCCAGGGGGCACCCGAATTGAAAAATATGACATTGTCATAGTAACTCTCCCTTCTTTTTTATTTTTAAAAATTGCACCGGGGCTTCCACGGGAATATAAGAACAGATTTGCCAAACTCAAAGGTTTAGGCGCAACCAATTTAGTTCTAAGACTCAATCGTCCTTTTCTTCCTGATACCACTTATTGGTTAAATGTTTGCGACTCCAATCATCCAATTATGGCTATTGTTGAACATACAAATTTCATGGACAAAAAAAATTACAACAATGAATACCTAGTTTACCTTGGAAACTATTTGCCTCCGGATTCCGAAAGGTTTGAAATGGCAAAAGAAGAAACTTTAAAATTATTTGATCCGTATCTTAGAAAAATTAATCCTAATTATAAGGACCATTTAACTGGTTTCGAACTTTTCAAAGTATCATTTGCACAGCCTATTATTCCGACAAATTATTCAAAAATGATACCGCCTATTAAAACCCCCCTCCCAAATGTTTATCTTGCGAATATCGAACAGGTTTATCCCTGGGACCGGGGAACAAACTATGCTGTTGAGCTGGGCGAGAAAGTTGCAAATACTGTTACTGATGAAAATTAAATATTTTTTTAAAGATTATCTTGCTGAAATTTCTGTTTTTATATTCGGTCTCCTATTTGGAGGATTTTTAATGTTTTCATCATTTACCTCAAATGAAAACTCACTTTTAATCTCATCAAAAGCGTGGAGCGATTTTTCAAGTCATATTCCGCTAATTAGGTCTTTTTCTCTAGGCGCAAATTTTCCTCCCCAGTATCCACTTTTTCCAGGAGAACCTATTAATTATCATTTTCTTTTTTATGCATTTGTAGGACTACTTGAAAAAACTGGCTTGCCAATAGGTCTAGCACTGAACATTCCGTCCTTACTTGGTTTTTCATTTTTACTTCTTATGATATACCTACTTGCAAATTTATTGTTTAAATCAAAGTCTGTTGGAATAATAAGTGTAATTTTCTTTCTTTTTAATTCTTCATTGTCATATTATTATTATTTCGAAGATAAATCGGCCTCACTCCAAAGTTTTTTGCAGATACCAAACATAACAGACTTTCAGTCATTTGCTCCGTATGGCGATGGAATAATTTCGGCATTTTGGAATTTAAATATTTATACAAATCAAAGGCACCTCGCGCTCTCATTTGCACTGTCATTATTTATTGTCTACTTTTTAATTAAACCTATTTTTAATAATGAAAAATCAAATATTAAACTTGGGATAGTTCTTGGAGCAGTTCTTGGACTTTCCTTTTTTCTTCACTTAGCGGTATTTTTCATGACAGCAGTTGTAGTGATAATTCTTGGAATTTTATTTTCAAAAATCAGAAAGTCTTCATTCATAGCGCTTTTTGTTTCTGCAATAATTGCTCTTCCCCAATATTTATATGTCTCATCGGGTGAGGGATATAACCCTCAGTTCGTTTTGGGCTATCTTCTATCAGACAATTTAAGTTTTTCAAATTTTTCCGAGTTTTGGATATTTAATTTAGGCCTTTCGATAATTTTAATTCCTCTAGGATTCTTACTTTCAGATAGCAAACAAAAAAGAATACTTGTCGCATTTTTCAGTCTTTTTATTATTGGAAACGTGATCCAGTTTTCTCCGGAAATTGCAGCAAATCACAAGTTTTTTAATTATTTTTTACTTGTCGGAAATATGTTTTCTGCTTATGTTTTACTTAAACTTTGGCATAAAAAAAATTTTTTGAAGCCAGTTGTTGTCGTTCTTTTCTTATTAATGGTTTTTGGTGGAATAATTGATTTTTTCCCAATTTATAATGATGGGGGAGTTACTCTTGTCGACTATAAAAGAAATGATGCTTCAAGCTGGATTTTAAAAAATACAAGTCCTGATTCCGTATTTTTGAATACAAGTTTTCTTTACAATCCTGCATCTTTAGTTGGACGAAAAATATTTTTGGGCTGGCCATATTTTGCCTGGAGTCAGGGATATGATACAAATAAGCGCGGCGAAATTATGAGAAGTATTCTTGGGGCAAACGAAAAGTCTGAAGCTTGCGATTTATTGAAAGAAAACAACATTGACTATATTGAAATAAAAAGACAAAATCCTCCAGATCTTGACATACCGCCAATTTCCAATATTTTTGAAAAAGAATTTGAAAATATTTATGTTTCAAAAAATGAAGATACCTTATATTTCGATGTGAATACATCTTGCAGGAATCTATGAATATTTCTGATTTTTTGGATATGACAAAGTGGTGGTTTGTATTTTTTTTAATTGGGGTTACGTTTTTTCCACTTACTGCAAAAATTTTTGATAAGTTTCTAGATAGAGGTTATGTATTTTCAAAATTCTTAGGTCTAATATTTATTTCCTACACAATTTATATTTTATCTTCTATTCATATTCTTAAATTCAATCAAATAAATATTGTCTTAGTTTGGGTCATCCTAAGTTTAATATCTTTATTAATTCTCAAACGTGGAAAGTTCGAACTTAAAAAATTTACAAAAATAATAATTGCCGAAGAATTAATATTTTTAATAATGCTTGTCATCTGGTCTTATATAAAAGGATTTAATCCTGAAATTCATAATCTTGAAAAATTTATGGATTTCGGATTTCTAAATTCGATCTTAAGAACAGATTATTTTCCGCCGCGGGACATGTGGTTTACTCCCCTTCCAATTAATTATTATTATTTTGGTCATTTGTACACAGCAGTTGTTACGAAACTTACAAATATTCCGTCATTTGTTACATTTAATTTGATGCTCGCAACTATTTTTGCTTTCACTTTTTCCCTAGCTTTTTCAATCGGAATAAATCTTGTTGGGAAAATTAGAAAGTATTCGCAGATTTTGGTTATTATTGTAGGATTATTATTTGGCTACATTGTTAGTCTTTCAGGTAATCTTCATACAATTTTTTCTTTATTCAAACCTTATAATGTGGAGTCTCCTGTTCCTTTTTGGCAGCTTGTTTTTTCTCCATCAACTTTCCCAAACTCCTATTGGTATCCTAATGCGACAAGATTTATATACAACACAATCCATGAATTCCCGTCCTATTCTTTTGTTGTAGCAGATCTTCACGGTCATGTACTTAGTATTCCAATTGTTCTTACAATTATCGCAGTTATTCTTTTAGTCTTTTTTGAAAAAAAGATAAGTTTTTCAAAGACAATTCTTCTTGGATTTCTCACATCTGTTGCATTTATGACAAACGCTTTGGACGGGCTTATGTATTTAGTTCTGATACTCTTTGCAATATTTTCACTGAATTTAATATTTGAACGGGGCAGTATCAAAAAACGGATTCTTGATTCATTTATATTACTTATTAAACATGGAGTTTTGCTTTTATTTGTTTTCCTATCTCTCACTTTTATTTTCAATCAGAATTTCTCGCCTTTTTCAACCGAGATTGGAGTTAATTGTTCGCCAAAACAACTGGTTGATATAGGGCAGATTGGCCCTTTTTTATTTGAAAACGGGAAATGTCAGACTTCTCCTCCTTGGCAATTTTTGACTCTTTGGGGATTTTTTATTTTTATGGTCACATCACTTGTTATATTCCTCAGAAAAAAATCATTTTTAATTTCTGATTATTTTGTGATTGTTATTTCTCTGTTCTCAATACTCTTAATAATAATACCCGAGTTTTTCTATTTCAAAGATATTTATGAAGGGCATTTCAGAGCAAATACAATGTTTAAACTCGGTTATCAGGCATTTATTATGCTTTCAATCTCAAGTATATACATATTGGTAAGAATTCTAACTCATGTTAAAGAAAGTATTAGAAATTTTAAAAAACCCTATATAAATTTAGTTGGATATGCTCTATTTATTACTGCCTCTGCTGTATTTGTAATTTTAGTATCTTTCTATCCGTACTTTGCAGTGCCTGCCGGTTATAAAGATTTAAGAATTAATGAAGGGCTCAACGGAACCACCTATCTTAAATCGATAAAGCCTGAGGATTATAGCGCAATTGAGTGGATAAATAAAAATATTTCAGGACAGCCAGTGATACTTGAGGCGCAAGGCGATTCATACACAGATTATAATAGAATTTCTGCAAATACCGGTCTTCCGACTGTTGTGGGCTGGACTGTTCATGAGTGGTTATGGCGTGGGGGTTATGAAATTCCATCTTCTCGTTTTGATGATGTAAAAAACCTATATGAATCACGCGATGTTGAGTTAACCAGAAATATTTTAAAAAAATATAATATTTTCTATGTATATGTTGGGGGTTTAGAAAAAGAAAAATATAAAATTAATGAAGGTAAATTCCAGCAACTTGGAACTTCAGTTTTCAGTGAAAATGGAACTACAATTTATAAAATAAATCCAGCACCTTTTTAAACTGGATTTTACTTTATAGAAGAAATTGCTTAAAGGTGCTGGATAAATTAAAGAATTTCAGAGACAATACACTCAACTTGCACAAATCTGCATCTTATGAACTCCTGAATTTCTGAAAAATTGTTTTTTCCTGTTCTTGGAATCAGCACCCACTGATAGTTATATTCCGAAGTTATTGGAGGATTTGTCAGAAATCCTCCTCTTTTGGTATCTTTGTCACCAACATCAATAATCACACTTTGAATTTTTGCATTTTTAAATTTTCCGGCTAGTTTTATAAAATCATCAAACTCATTCTGTTCTATATCAGTATTTATATTTTCATCAATTATTCCCCTGAAGCCGATTATTTTAGCAGGGTTTGCCAAAACTCCCAGAGAAAATGCTTTGTTCATAAAAGCTCTTATTACTTTTTCCTGTCTTTGGGATCTTGCAAAATCTGTTCCTTCATTGCCTGTTGCGTGACGGGTTCTTACGAATTTAAGCGTTGTCTCTCCATCCATTTGATTTAAACCTTTATCAAAGTAAAGATGTTCATATCTACATGGAAATGCTTCAAGTTGAGATGATGCGGTTGCCAACGCCTCAAGTTCCTCGGGACTGTTTCCGCAAGGGTCATCCTCACGTCCTGCAACCGGATATTCAAAATCATCTATATCTTTTTCGACTTCAATATCCAGCCCTCCCATCAAATCAACTGCCTCAACAAATCCTGAAAAATCTATGACAACAGTATAGTCAATCGGTTGTCCTGTAATTTTTGAAACTGCAGATTTTGCAAGAATCAAGCCCCCCCCTTCTTTTCTTGCCTCACCTGATGCATAAGCTGTATTAATTTTTGCATCAAGATCGGAAAGCCATAAGTCTCTCGGAATTGAAACAAGTGTAATTTTAGGATCGGACAAATCAATACTTGCAAAAATTATAGTATCTGAAAGATTTGGTCCTTCATGGCTTCCTCCGGCAATTCCAAGAAGAAGAACATTAATTCTCTCATATTCCGTACTTTTTAGTTCAATATTTTTATTAAAAATCAGCTGATATAAAATTGGAGAAATAGATCCTCCACTTATTACAAATTGGAGACTGAGAGTTACTATTAAAAAAAATGATATTAGAGTTTTTTTAAACAGCATTTTTTATAATTTCAGAAAAGGAAGAAGCAGACAAGCTTTCACTACCTACCAGCACTCCTTCTACACCATCAAGCGCTGTATAATTTCTTACATTCTCCGCCTTTACACTTCCTCCGTAAATAACCTTAGCGTTTTTCATTCTTTCTTTAACTTCTCGTGCAACCGACAATGTATTTTGGGGATCGTCGGGGTCGCCTGTCCCGATCGCTTCAATTGGTTCATATGCGATGATTAAATCGTCTCTGTTAATACTCTCGACCTGATGCATATTTGAAACACAAACAATAGGGGTAAGCGATGATGCAATAGTTCTTTCGATTTTTTTGTTTACAGCATCATCCGTTTCAGAGAAGTTTTTTCTCCTTTCAGAATGTCCTATCAGCACATAATCTGCGAACTCTTTTATCTGCTCAGCATTTACTTCGCCCGTATAGGCTCCCATGTCGTAAGGCGAAATGTCTTGTGCTCCGAGTTTTATATTCAGATTTTTTTCTTTAATATAGCTTGATCCAAATTCAAGAAGTGTGAATGGCAAAAGCAGTACTACTTCAGAACCATTTTCCCAGGCGTTTTTTGAAAATTCATCAAACCACTGCCTTGCTTCATTTTTAACTTTATTCGACTTCCAGTTAGCAGCAATTATTAGATTTTTCATATGATACAATTATTTAGCTTTAATTATAAGTTATGACAGAAGATATTCTCAAGGATCTAAACGAAGATCAAAAAAAGGCAGTTGTCGAGACACAGGGGCCGATGATAATTCTTGCCGGCGCAGGATCCGGAAAAACAAGAGTTTTAACCTACAAAGTTGTTTATCTTATAAAAGAATTTGACATCGATCCATTAAACATTCTAATGGTCACCTTTACAAATAAAGCTGCGAATGAGATGAGACAGAGGATTCAAAAACTTCTGCCCGGCACTGACAAACCTACAATTGGAACTTTCCACTCAATTTGCGCAAGAATTTTGAGGTTGGACGCTGAAAAAATCGGATATTCCCGAAATTTCACCATTTATGATACCTCTGACTCAATTGATGCAATAAAAGAGGCAATGAAGACTCTTAACATTTCAATCAAAGATTTTAAGCCTTATTCAATCCATTCAACAATCTCTCAAGCAAAAAATCAGCTGATAAATGAATTTGAATATAAGAATTTTGCAAGGGGATATTTCCAGGAAACTGTCGCAAAAATATATCCTTCCTATCAAAAAGTCCTAAAAGAAAATAATGCACTTGATTTTGACGATCTTATTTTAAAAACAATTGAGTTATTTGAAAAAAATCCGGAAGTTCTCACAAAATATCAGGAAAAATTTAAATACATATTAGTGGACGAATATCAGGATACCAACCATGCACAGTATATTTTAACTAAAATGCTTTCAAACAAATGGAAAAATATCTGTGTTGTCGGAGATTTTTCTCAAAGTATCTATAGTTTCCGCGGTGCAAATTTTCAAAATTTAATAACTTTTAAAAAAGATTTTGAAAATACCAAGACTTTTTCACTTTCCCAAAACTATCGATCAACTGAAATGATTCTATCTTCCGCCTACGCTGTTATTTCCAAAAACACAACGCACCCTATTCTTAAGCTTTGGACAAAAAACCATAAAGGAGAAAAGATTTATTTGTATGAAGCAACTAATGAACACAACGAGGCAGAATTTATAATTTCCCAAATTATAAATTTAGGGATTGAGCCAAAAGATGTTGCAGTGCTTTACAGAACCAATGCCCAATCCCGTGTGATTGAGGAGGTATTTCTTCACCACGGGCTTCCCTATGTTTTAGTAGGCGGTGTGCGTTTTTACGAAAGACGGGAAATAAAAGACATCCTGGCATACCTTAAAGTTATAGATAATGAAAGAGATAACGTTTCACTTTCAAGAATTGAAAAACTAGGAAAAAAAAGATTACAAAGTTTCTTAGATTTTAAAGAGGGAATAAACGCTAACAATTTAAGAACCATCAATATTTTGGATGGAGTTGTTAAGGCAGTTGATTATCTTTCGCTTTTTGATCCTAAAGATGAGGATGATTTAGAAAGACTTGAAAATATAAAAGAACTGCGATCTGTTGCGATTGAATTTACCTCCCTTTCCTCATTTTTGGAAAATGTTTCATTAGTTGAACAGGAACAGCTCCCTGACCATCCTACCTCAGATGACAAAATAAACGCAGTAACACTTATGACCTTGCACGCTGCAAAAGGTCTTGAATTTCCATATGTATTCATAATTGGCATGGAAGAAGGGCTTTTCCCTCATTCAAGAGCCTTGATGGAAAAGCATGAGCTTGAGGAAGAAAGAAGGCTTTGCTATGTTGGGATAACTAGAGCCAAACAAAGGTTATTTTTTACATATGCCAAGAAAAGATTAATATTCGGCCAAAGTTCGCAAAATATAATTTCTCGTTTCATTTTGGATATTCCGAAAGATTTAATTATCTCTCATAATATTTATCAGGACGATGACGTTCCCGAATTTTTATGACCTTTGAAGACATATCCCCAGACCAAAAAGACATTTATAACCTGTCCGTTAACCATCCTCTCCAAACATTTGAATGGGGACTTTTCAGAAAAAAAACAGGTGTTGAAATAATAAGAAAAGGAATAGTTAAAAGAGACAAAATTTTAAATCCTTATCAAATATCGGTTCATAAAACTCCAAAATTTCCATACAGAATTGGCTACTTTCCAAAAGGACAACTTCCTTCAAAAGAACTGTTAGACGAACTTAAAAATATTGGGAGCGAACAGCGAATTAGTTTTATCCAACTCGAACCAAATGTCATCAATCATCAATCATCAATCATCAATTATGGTCTCCGGCCGTCCTTTCATCCTCTTTTTACCCGTTTTACATTTATCCTGGATCTTAAAAAAACAGAAGAAGAACTTTTAAAAAATATGCATCAGAAAACGCGCTACAACATTAGAGTTGCCGAGAAAAAGGGTGCTGAAACACATATTGATAATAGCGACAGCGCATTTTCTGACTATCTTAGGCTGACTAAACAAACCACCAAAAGGCAGAAATTTTACGCTCATGACGAGCGCTATCACCGCCTCATGTGGGAAACCCTAAAAAGCCAGCAGCCAGAAGCCAGCAGCCAGAAGCCAGATCCTAACAGACTCCAAGCCCATCTATTAACCACAAAATATAAACAAAAAACTTTAGTAGCGTACATTCTTTTTACTTTTAAAGACACATTGTATTATCCGTACGGCGTATCAAGTGAAGAATATAGAGAAGTTATGGCATCCCACTCTGCAATGTGGGGAGCAATACTTTTTGGAAAAAGTCTGGGTCTTTCAAAATTTGATATGTGGGGAGCGGCAAATACGCCGGATCCAAAAGAAAATGATCCCTATTTCGGCTTTCATAGATTTAAAAAAGGATTTGGAGGAGAGTTAGTTGAATTTATAGGAAGTTATGATTTGGTCGTAAATCCAATCAACTATCGATTATTAACTGTAGCAGATAAAATCCGCTGGTTGTATTTTCGTACAAAAAAATTCAATCCTAAATCCTAAATTAGATTTTTATTGTTCTTCAATACTTTAAAGTATTGAAGTATTAATTAAAGGTTTCTTTTTCTTATATTATATAGAGCCGGAGCTCATTTTTTTTATCTTCTTTTTCCAAAGGTAAACTTATTTCATATTTATATGAAACAATTCTTGTTCCTTTTTTTAACTCTTTTCTAAATTTCGGAATAAGTCTATTTAAAGTCTGAGGAACAAGATAGAGGTATAGAACTGTTGCACCGGACAAATCCTCTTTATAAAAATTTCCTCTTACAAATTTTATTTCTTTGTTCAAACCCTTTCTCCAAACAGTGATTTTTGAAAGGAAAAATCTAAAAGGCTCTATTTCAATTCCAACTCCTTTTGCTTTGAATTCTGAAGCAGCCACCATTAGGGCAATTGCCTCTCCGCTCCCAAGTTCGTAAACTGTATCTTTTTTTCCAAGTCTTGCCAATTTAAACGCAGCCCGCGCTGTTTCTTTTTTTGTTCTCCATCTTGGTGCCCATGGACTATCAGGCGGCCAAACCCAAGAAAGAAGAATTAACAAAATAACAATAATTAAAAGAAGTCCCAAATTAAAAATTAATTCCATAAGCATTAAAAATTGAAAATTACTTTTCCCAGAATATCTTTTTTTGTAATAGGTTCAAACTTCATGCTGTCTGATAAGTTTTGTCCTGCGATAACATAATTCTTTTTTTCAATTTTGATTATTTTTTTTACAATCGTTTTATTCTGGTTTTTAAAAATAATTAAATCTCCTATTTTTGGATTTGTGAACTTATACGGAACACCTGATGCAATAAAAAAAGAGCCGTTTGTAATTTCCGGCTCCATACTATGTCCTGAGGTTTTAAAAAGAGATATAATCATCAAGCGGGAACTACAATATCAAGTTCTGTTGGATAGGTAGATTTAACTCTTTTTGAAGGCACATTCTTTGTCTTGTAAAAAATTTCGGCTATTTGCATAACTATTTCTAAAAGTTCACCAGCTGCTTTCATATCAATACTTTGCCTTGTTTTAACTGATAGACTTACTCCTTTTGCGAGTAAGTCTTTAAGGTTTTTGTGGGCTTTATAATGTTCTTCTTTGAAATAATCATTTTGAAGAGTTTCTAATTCTTCCTCAACCAATTGCCCATGTTCTTCTTTGATGTGTGTGACTCGGGCAATATCATGTTCTACTTTTGTTTCGTTATCGCGTTTAATTTCCTCTAAAAACTGAGTCATACGGATTATAGTATGTGCTGCCATTTGAGACGCATGAGGATCATAAATTCCGCACGGAATATCACAATGTGCGTATGCTGTTTTGTGAGGTAGGTGACTTAAGATCGAAGCAAACTTCATCGTGAATTGATGATAAAACGGGTGGGTAGAAAAGTCAAGGAAAATCTAGACTATCTTTCTTTTTCTGATAATTCAATAGCTTCTCTTTGTTCGGGAGTTAAAAGTGATCGATAATAATCTATTAGATACGCTCTTTCTTCAGGGCTTGAAAACTGTCTATTTGGATCTACTATTTCCATACCCCATGGACTAGATTCCTCAGCTAGACTTCCCTCATATGGAATATGATCACTCAGCTCAACACCATTAGGCTTAAACCTTGATGAGGTTACCGTCGTATCTCCTAGTGGGCCTAGAGCAAATTGTTGTGCGATGTAATGTTTCATTCTTTCTTCACGGGACATTCGATCTAAGTCGAATACAACTTGGGAAGCTGTGCCTTCTGAAGGAGGACGAGACTCATGAGGAATTACCGGAGTGGTTGCTTCGGGCTTAACAGATCCTGGAACCTGTGGTCCAAACTCTGCAGCCATAATTAAAGATAAAGCCTGATAATTTTAATCTTGAACTTATCTCTGTGAAAAGTCAAGTATAGAACTTTACTTACGCAAGTATATCAAAAGAGATCATGATTGTCAAGACTATAGGTCTATGTGTAGTGCCGGCCGAACCGTGAGGTGCTAACTGTAGTTTATATAATAAGTTTTTATTCTGTCAGGAATACTTCGTCCCCATCTCTCACTTTCTCATCAAGTTTTATTCCGACTTCTTGACCCTTTGTGGCTTCTTCAATATCTTTGTGATCAAATTGCATTTGCTCAACAATTTGCTCAAAATCGGTTTTGTTTCCCTGGAATTTTAGTTTATCGCCCACTTTTAAATCCTGCTCGAGTTTAACAATACCAACCCCAAGCTTATCGTAGTAGTGAGTTATAACACCCAATTTTTTAGGCTCACCCATCTTAATCACCACCTAACCTCATTCGTTTGAAGTTATTAAATAATCTCTCTTTTGAAGCCAAAAGTCAAATTGAGTTTATTTGCCCTGAGGAAGTCTAAATATACTTCGTCTAACAAATCTTGCTGTCAGAAAATTTAATTACTTACCTTTATTAACAACCGTGATTTTTGAAAGTATTTTTCAAATAAAACTAAACTATTTTTTGTTATTTGATTTAAAGACTGCCTGAATGCTTCTGTATAAGATGACGGGGAGCTAAAAAGCAAACTAAATGACCAAGTTAGGAATACAACTATTGCAACCACACCTCCAAAAAAAGTCAGAGTCATAAGAATTAGGGAAATAGGTCTTGAAAGACCTTCTCTTCTGTACCACTTAAAAATTGGAAATATAAGAACTGCTATAAATACAGAAAGTGGTATTGGAGCTAATAAATCTCTAGCAATGTATTAAATTCCTATTAAAATAATTATACCGAATGCAAGACTGGTAAAGGATTTCTGAATAGATTCTAATTGATTTTGTTTTATTATTATATTTTTTTGACTGTCTGCCATGTAGAAATGATGTAAAATGAACAAAAAAATTACACGAACAAATATTGTCCGGTAATATTTAACTAAATACTATGATAACAAGATTATTTAGTTTCAATTTCAAGACCGCCCATGTAAGAAGTGGCGACATTAAATATTAGACCAAAGATAGCACCCTGAATCCAGCCGATTATAAAATATATGAAAGGATAAATCACAACTCCCAATATTCCTACAGCCAGTCCAAATCCAAGTCCTTGAAAAAAATTCCAGCCTTGAGCCCCAACCCAGACCGATATTGCTGAACCAAATGCAAGTATTAAACCAATTGCTACGCCAATTACTGCATAAAATGTTCCTACAAAATTTCCAAGCGACGTAGGATTTATTTTTGTAATTAATAATTTTTGACTCGCCAAATTTTTCACCTCCTTTAGACTCTCTTTCCCGATTTTAATCGGGATTAGAGAGGTCTTAAGTCCTCCTGAAATCGCCCCGAGAGCCGTGTACGAATAGTACCTAAAGGTGAACGGTAAGATTGGGAGGACGTACAATTAACTTCATTATATATCATGAATTCAGCCTAAGCCCAAATTTTCATTGACTTAAATACAAATCGCATTTATTATGTTATTATTAATAAAGGTTTAATGTTATGCATTTTGTAATTTCATTTATAGGATCTGCTATAGCTCTTTTTATAACCTCTTATGTTGTCCCAGGAATTACATTCTCAGACTCAATGGCCTTACTTGTTGCAACAATTGTTGTTGGTCTTGTTAATACATTCATAAGACCCATACTTAGGCTTATTTCTCTTCCCATAACCATGGTGACCTTTGGATTATTTGCGCTAGTTGTTAATGCCGCAACTTTTGCCTTATCAGCATGGATTGTACCAGGATTTGAGGTTGATGGAATAGTTCCCGCATTTATTGGAGCACTTGTATTATCAATAGTAAGTACCGTTATAAATTTCTTTGTAGATAAGATGGGCAAAGATTCAAAAAAAGAAGTCCCTCCGTCCCCTGAAAACTAAAAATAATAAACTTCTAGTTTAGTCTAGCAAGCCAAGGCTTAACAAATTAAATATACCACAAAACCATTTTGCTATAATTGGCAGGTGAATCCCGTTAGATTTTTAACGGGGTTGGTTGAAAATGATTCATAGCATAATAAATATCTAACGGGATGAAAAAAATCCTTCTTATTTTTGTAATTTTTTTAATTTCAATTATTGGAATTTTAACTTTATTTTTTAATCCCTTTGGTGCTCCGGAAAACGAGAGCGAAACAGAAATTGTTTTAATAGATAGTGAAAAAGGCGATGTTGCCGCTCTTCAACTTGAAAAAGAAGGCTATATTAAATCATTTATTGCATTTGATGTTGCAAGACTGGTTTTAAACTTAGGAGAAATCGAGGAGGGCGGATATTATCTTTCAAAAAATATGAATGTTTTTGAAATAATCAGTGAACTAAAAGAAGGTGCAGATTTAAAAAAAATTGTAATAAAAGAAGGAATTAGGAAGGAACAAATTGGAGAAATACTAGCAAGTAAATTTAATTGGGATGAGGAAGAACTTGAAAAATGGAATAGCGAATATACAAATGTAAACCCAGACTATAGAGAAGGTGTTTATTTTCCTGACACGTATCTCATTCCGAAAGATGAGGGGGGTCAGCAAATTGCACTTCGGATGATAGGAAACTTTAATGAAAAATTTGCACCCTATCAAAAAGAGGCAGAAGAAAAAAATATAAAATGGACTACGGTACTTAAAATTGCTTCTCTTCTTGAACGGGAAGCGGCAGGGCAAGAGGATATCAAACTTATATCAGGAATTATTTGGAATAGACTTTCGGCCGGGCAAAAACTGGAAATTGATGCAACAATTCAATACGCAACAGGTAAGGTAAACGGGCAATGGTGGGAATCTCTAACAGGAGCTGATATAAAAAATACAGATTCCCCTTACAATACTTATAAATACAGCGGCCTTCCACCTACTCCAATTGCAAACCCTGGAATAACTGCAATTGAAGCAGCACTAAATCCTACTGACACTGATTGTTTTTTTTATTTACATGATAGAAAAGGAAACATATATTGTTCTGTGACATATGATGAGCACTTGGAAAATATTGAAAAATATTTAAAATAATCGATTTTTATGTTAACATCTGACAATAAAATTTATGAATAATAAAAATAGTTCATCACCAGAACTTAAAACATCTAATTATATACGTTTATAAAATGTCGGCCTTATTAAAATTTATCCTCATATCTTTAGCAATCGGTGTTGCAAATGCAGTAGTTTTTGTTTTATTCGAGTTCATAGTTAACCAAGGAACAGAATATCTTTGGAATGAATTGTTTAATACTGATTCGCTCAGGCTTGCACTAATTCCAGTTGCGATTTTTTTAAGTATTGCCTATTCATATATAATCAGGAACTTTAAACAAAACCGCGTTGGAAAGGCGGAAACTAATTTTCTTGAAGACGAGGAGATAAAGCATACTGATTTAAATGACTTGGGGACGATTTTTGTGATAGGTGCGGGAAGTCTTTTGGCAGGCGCAAGCCTTGGACCAGAGGCATCACTTGTTGGAATAGCCGGAGGGCTTGGTATTTGGTTTGCGCAAAAAAGCAGTGACCTAAATTCAGCAAAACTTTTGGCAATTTCAAGTGTTGGTGCACTTCTTGTTGCATTCTTCGGATCCCTTTTGTCAATACTTATTCCAATTATTATTATTTTTAAAAAGGAGGGGAAAATTGTTATTAAACATTATATTCCGCCGATTATTGCTGGCGTTGCCGCATATGCAACTCTTGTTGCAATTAAAGGATCTGCAATTGGGTTTGGTACTATTCCTACGGGTTCATCAAACTTTCATATTCAGGATTTAATTTTTGCATTAATTTTGGGAATTTTAGGAGCATTTTTAGCATATCTATTAAAGCTACTTATAAAAAAGCTGTCAGTTATTACAAAAAAGATCGATAATAATTATCATTGGCTTGTATCAGCTTCTGTTTTTGGAGCTGTAATTGGAATATTATATTTAATCGGTGGCCCGTCAGTAGAATTTAGCGGAAAAGAAGGAACATCAATTCTTCTTGAAAATTCTTCATCTTATACTGTTGCTACACTTCTAATTATTTTTATAACCAAGCTTTTGGTAACTGGCTGGTCTCTAGCAGGAGGATATAGAGGAGGATTAGTTTTCCCGTCAGTCTTTATGGGAGTGACACTTAGTTTAATATTTGAAAAAATTCATCCTGCACTCACCGGCCCTGGAATAATAATCGGAAGTGTCAGTGGGATATTTACTGCTCTTATTTCTCCCATAATTGGCCTAATTCTGATTTTATCAATGATTCCAGCGGAATTAGTTGGTGTTGCATTAGCAGGATTTTTGGGTGCGCTAATTGGGGCAAAAATTATTTCAAAATTGGAGCCTATTAAAATTTAGAATAATTTCACCGCATGACACTTCCCTTTTATTTTTTATATCTTAATGCTTCTAGTGAAAGCGCGAATATTAAAATATAAAAAACCATTCCGTAAAAACATGTAGGAAGTCCTAGGCCATATAGCTTAAAGCCTACATTAAACATTTGAATAAATTCCTGAACAACAAAATTTCCGGCAAAAATAATTCCCCCAAAAGATATTGTTAATATCATTTTTGCTGGTATTTTGCTTTTTATTTTTGTAGCAAGTGATCCGGCACTTATTATAAATAACAATAGAAAAAATCCTAATCCAAAATAACAAGCAGGGTATCCAAAAAAGTAAGGGCAGGTTTCTCCAAAAGCGCATATTTGATTAAATAATTTAATCCCTGTTAGATATCCGGCAAAAATTACGCCAGCAAAGGAAAGGAGTGTTGACCAAATAAAATACTTTTTAAGATGCACAATTATATTGTAGCACTAAGAAATTAGTTATTTATTCGTTGTCGCTCGAAACCCTCTTGTACTTCGAAGTTTCAACGAAGGGGTAGGCGAAGTGGGAAAAATTAGTATTTGAAGCGGAGCGACCTATTCCTGTCAACACATATATTGCAAGAATTTTGTAAGAGTTTGAAAAGAAAATTAAAATGAAGTTATTTTTTAATAGATTTAAATAAAGAGTAAAATGCCATAATTATTGCGGCTGCTCCAAAAACAAAAGTTAGAAGAAAAAATATAGCCTCTTCAAATCCTACCGCAGCATAAATAAGATTATGTATGATAACTGAGGCAATTGTTAAGACTAGTAAAATAAATGTAATCTTCCAAGGCTTCATGGGGCAATTATAGCAGACGTTCTAAGCTCAGGGTTTTTCGGCGATGAAATGACTACTCTATTACATAACAATCTTTAACAATTATGATTCCCAGAGATTGAGTATCTACCTTTCCTCGGAGTGTTGCAATTTGACCATTTTCAAGATTAATCAAGTCTGATTTATTTTCAAAGAAACATTGTATGGTGGTCCCGAAATAAAATTCGTCCGCTGACTCTGGTTCAAGAGAAAGAAACGGTGACCCTAAAATATCTTCGCTTATATTTTTAATTTTTGCAGTAAATTCAATGAGTTTTCCTTCATATTTTTCCTCTGCTGCTAACTGATTTTTATCAAACTCTTCTATAAATTCTTCTGCTACGACTGAGATTACAGTTTGAGATTGTTTTTGTTCTTTTGTGGGCTTATTTGTAGGCTCAGGCTTTGATACTTCTGCCGTCGTATTCTCCGATGTTGAGCTTTGATCATCCCCGCCTAAACCTAGAGCAACCCCGATAATTCCTACAACAACAATAAAAACTGCTACTCCTATTATAATTTTACCTATCAATTTCAACTTTTTTCACCTCCACTCTTACTCCTAATTAAAACTCGAAAATTCGAATTTTCTAAAGCTCGCCTATTTTCTCACTCATAAACCCCATTAGTCAAATTTGCTTAATACAAAATACTTAATACCATAAACTTTTTTCATGGGGCAATTATAGCACCCCACTTCGCGCAAGGCTACGAGAGGCAGGGGAAGTTAATTTATTATTTCTTTTTCCAATTGGAGATTTGTCTGGAGGCTTCCTCAGTTGTTGGAAGATATACCTCTTCGATAATTGATACCGACGGGAGACCTTTTGTTCCCATTTTAAGTTTTGCTTTTACGCAAAGATGACGGCCTTTCTCTTTTCGTACTATCAATAGTAGATAACCACCAGAAATAGGAGCTGCCCATTCTTTATATTCTTCTCTGTCCCAAGTCACAAACCAATTCTTCATGGGGCAATTATAGCACCCTTCACCTTTTCAAACTATGAGAATTGAGGAATTTACAATGATATTTTTGTTTTGCCTTCTGTGTATTCTTTTATAAGTAAGTTTATAAGAGTCTGATAGGGAATTTTATTTCTTGCGGCTTTTGCTTTTAATTTTATTAGATCTATATTTTTAATTCTTAAAGTTATACTCTTGCTGTTTTCAAGCTCGGTATAATTTTTTGCAGCCTCTGTCAATATTTTATTAATTTCCGAAGAGTCTTCTACTGGAACAAACTTCTCTCTTTCAAGAGCATCTTCTATTTCCTGTTCGTATTTATCTAGTTTAAGATTTTTAAATGGATCAAATTTTTTCTTTTTCATAATTTTTTTATGTACTCCTTAGTTAATTTGCTGCTTGGATATACAGTTTTTAAAAATACTCTTTTCCTTTTCTCATCTATAACATATGGCGTAACGTATGCATAGCCTTTGATATTAACAATTAAAAGTCTTTGATTAGGGTGTTTTTTGCTTTTGTTTTCATAGTCAGCAAGCTTTTTCCCAGTTCTGTATGCTTGAATTACTTCTCTAAAGCTAACACCTCTTGATTCTTTAAGAATTAAATCTTTCTCTAGCGAATAATCAAACTTATATTTCACTTACATATTATACTAACTGTACATACTTTGTCAATACAATTATTCTGGGGGATTAAATAGTGCAAAATGGACTGTTTGCAATTTGGGGCAATTATAGCAGGAAATTAAATTTTCTTTTTTTTACCCATTTTCCATTCACTTTTTCCATTAACCATACTTCCTTTGCCTCTGAGTTAATTGGTAATCTTTTTTCTAACTTACTTTTTGTTTCATCTAAAACTTGTGCAGTTCTCTCTTCAAGTTCTTGCCCAATTGTTAAATGAGGAGTAATTCCTTCAAACTTTCCCTCATATGGTGGATAATTTGGAAACATTTCAACAACTTTTCTTGTAAGATTTATGAAATTTTCACTTTCTGAAGGTTCTAGATATACAACATTCGGAAAAGTATTTATTTTTTGAAGGCTAAAAGTAAATTTTTCAACCTTTTCAAATATAGAGTTTAGTTTTTTTATATCCTCTATATTCATATCCCTTGGTCTTTTAAATGGATATAGAATTGTAATGTGTGGTGGCGCTTCACGCAAAAAACCAGGATCGTATTTTTCCCTGAGCCCATCAACTAAGTGCTTAACTTCCAGAACAGGTATTAGTAGAAGGCCTTCTCCGTCTTTCATGGGGCAATTATAGCAGAAGTTATTTTCTAAAAATTGTTATTCCGCCGTTGGAGCCGGGGAAGTTGAATGCTTTTTCAAAATCTTTTAGAGTAATTTTTCGCGCTTTAATAGGTGGTAGTCCGGGGTCGTGGAAGACAATATTTTCTCCGTCACAATCGTAAAGCAAAATGTAATGAAGAGAAAAGCCTGGTTTATTGTTTAAAATTCTGGAATTTACTTCTACGCTGACCAAAAAGCCTTCTTTTAAGTTTCGTATTATTTCTTCAATAGAGCCTTTTCTTATCTCATGCTTTACGTTTTCGAGAAATTCCGGAATGAAGGGGATTACTGATTGGATATTGCTTTTGTACAGATAATAATTTGCTGTATCTTTACCAACTACTTTTCTAAGATAATCTGGACCGTATTTGTAAAGTTTTTGGTAATTAACGGGCTCTACGCTCGTGATTTTTAAACCTTTTTTTGCAAGATAAGTAAGTCCGGGGAATGTCCAAGTTCCTTTTCTGGAGACAGATTTCATTATTCTATCTATTTCGCGCCAATTTAAATCTTCATCAAAATAATATTTGCTAAGCATTCGAAAAACTGCGGGACAACAGTGCATGTTATCGGAAGAATTAGCTACAAACGGGATCTTTTTCATGGGGCAATTATAGCAGATTAGATTTTTTCTATATCAAATGTAGGGATGTATCGATACATGGAAACAAATAATTTTACCTTAAAATATATCCGTAGACTAGTCTACGGTACTTTTGACATTAAGAAAAGAATTGAGAAATTATAGCAGAAAAGTTATCTTCTAAATCTTCTGTAAAAATAAAATGAGGTAAGAAGTATTAAGACTATTATTCCCAATCCCATTGTCAAATTTCTTGCAGTATTTGTAGATTTAACTTCTACAGATTCTTTTCCTAGTACTTCTTTTTCCGTTTTTTCAGGAGCATTATTTTTGACACTTAAATCTTCTTCTGTTTGCTCTCCCAAAACACCGGGAGCAAAACCATAGGCTGGTCCTTCCAGGCTGATACCGGGAGGGGTTGCTGAGAGTTCATTTGAAAAATCTCCAGGCATGCATCCGTTTCCGGCTCTGACTCTAAAATAATAAGTTTTTCCTGCGGAAAGGCCAGAGACTGTATAAGAAGTTGTTCCCTTACCGCCTACATTTGGATTCCCGTATGTCTGTGCGCCAGGCAAAGTTCCATAAGTTACTAAATAATAAGTTACCGGATCAGATGCTTCTGACCAGGTCAGAGTTACTCTATTTGTACCTCTTGCTGCGCTTTGTAGAGTTGGAGCGCTTGCGGGTTTGGTATCACTACACGAAGGTGAAGATGTGCTACCTCCAGTGTTTGTTCCGCTATCAGAGTTATTAGAAGATGTTGTTTGTTGTTCAGTTGTAACACTATTTTCTTCACTTATTGCTTCAGGAGATCCTTTAGAAATTGTTCTATAGTAATATGTTGTATTAGGTGACAACCCGCCTAGGGTAACTGAATGAGACGTTACTTTTGGATCTAAATCTTCCTCTTCAGTTGAATTTTCATAGCCATAGTTTGGCGCTATATCAAGTGCTGGATGAGAAACAGTATCAAACACCATTCTTGATGTTGCTGGATCATCTGTCTCCCACGTAATTGTGACAGAAGATGAAGTTACTAAGCTTGAAATTTCAGATGAAATAATCGGAGGAATTCCATAGGAAGCTTCTAATATCTCGCTTGCATTCCCGCCGTTATCGTAGGCAATAACCCGAATTGTCATATCCATGTCAACTGTTATTGGATCTTCGTAAAGAATTTTTGTATTGTCGGGTATGGATCCATCCGTTGTGTAATAAATCGCACTAACTCCGCTTAACCCATCGGTTGAGGACAAGGTTACCAACTGATCCGAATCATAATCTCCGGCCTCCGGTGTTGCCTGGGGAGTTGACGGAGAAACAG